>Ga0315336_1000597_pt1 | contig 93629 bp, 83 predicted proteins | sample ASW5metaG_FD_204512 | JGI IMG/M metagenome (GOLD analysis project Ga0315336, IMG submission 204512) | Ammonia-oxidizing marine archaeal communities from Monterey Bay, California, United States - ASW #5 | ecosystem: Environmental > Aquatic > Marine > Intertidal zone | place: USA: California...
ATCGCGCTCGTAGGTCGGGTCGAGCGCAAGCATCCAGAACAGGATCATCGGCACTTTCAGGTTGACCAGTACCAGCAGGCCGACTCCCCAGGTGCAGGCGCCATACAGAAAGGTATTGCGGTTATCGATGCGCATGAACGTTGGCAAGCCGACGAACAACAGATAGGTCGAGTATGCCCCGGCCGCCACCAGGACGAGGATGGCCAGCCAGCGCGACGGGTAGAGCGCGCCCAGTCCGGCCAGGAAGAACGGCGTGATGACATAGGCGATGAAGCCTACGCACTGATTGAAGGTCGGGCGTGCATCGAAGGAGCGCGACATCCAGCGCAGGAAGAACCCCATGATGAAGGTGCCGGCGACGATGGTGATGTAGATCAGCGCGCTGAGCTGGAAGGCACTGCGGGTATCCAGCCAGATCCGTTCGGCTTCGACCAGGCTCCAGCCCACATAGCGCGTGCCGATGAACATGCAAACCGCCGGCAGCAATGCCCAGAGCAGCAGATGGACAAGGTAGTTGGAGCTGTTCTTTTCTTCATCGCGGCGAATGTCTGCCCACGCCCGGTCAGGCCGGGTGAGCAGTGTTACAAAGTGCGGGATCATACCGAGTCTCCGTCTGCTTTGAGGGCCGCTCAGGAATGCAGTTGCAGCGGCGTTATGGCTTTAGAACGGCAGATGCGGTGAGGGTTTCCCTCGTCGATCCAGACGATTCGTCGCGGGATGATGCACGGGGATACGAAAAAGGCCGCCCGCAGGCGTAATGCTGTTCACTTAAGCAGAGCAGCCTTTCGATCCACTGGGTAGCGGGTCTTGGAAATCTTCACCGTCCTTGGCCTTGATGGCCTCGGACGGTGGTCCAGGAACAGCCCGCCGATTCCCGCCCTCAACTCCGACAACCGCCTTCCGGTTGCTGAAATCGGGTTGGCCGCAGCCATCACGATCAATTGCACAGCGATGTATTGGGCCACGGGCTTGAAGCGGATGTCGCATGGCCAAGGGCGACTGCCGCCTGACCGGCTTCACGGCGGATGATGTTGTAGGCCAGCAATAGCCCCCAGACCTCCTGGTAAATCAACTCCTTGGGCATCGTAGCGCTCGCGACCCCACTGGCTACCCGTTTGGCGGAACAGCCACTCCACCGGATTGGCCCCCAGTCGTTTGCGCGCCTCCGTAATACGGCTTCTGGCCAGCAAGTCGTGAGAAGCCAGGCCCTGAGCGCAGATGTTCAGGCGCCGCGCTACTTCATGGACTGGCTCGTCGCGAAACAAAGCCATGCCAAGCAGCAACCAGAGCACCTGATCGCCGGGCAGACGCCGCCGGATCGAGGCCTGGGCGGAGAGGTCCAGCGCGGACGCGACCCACTGATTGGAATGTTCTGAGTGAAGGTGCTCAGATCGGCGAAGTTGAACAGTTCACCCAAGTCGAGCAGTTGCTGTTGGAGAGACATAAAAAATCCGATGCCAGAAGCCTGGCATCGGATTTCGGGGCAGCCCCGCTGGGGCTCAAATGCTTAAGTGAACAGCATTACGCCTAAGAGAAGGGCTTTTTCGCAATTCCTGGGTGCTCAAATAGGGCGGCTGCCGTACTTGCTATCCGGTTTCTTCGGCGGGTCGGCGACCACATTGGGCTCGACTTCCTGCACCTGGCCGCCACGCGCGAGGAATTCTTCCATGGCCCGCGCCAGCGCATCGCGCTCTTTCTGCTTGGCTTCCAGGCTCGGCAGCTCGTCCGGTTCCACGGCCTTCGCCTTGGCCTTCTTGGCCGGCGTGGCGCGCTCGCTGTCGGTCCCTTCGTCGTCGAGGCTGTCGTCGCCATCATCGGCGGCGTTCAGCTCTTCCCCTTCCTCCTCGTCGCTAACGTCCAGATCGTCTTGTTCTAGTTCTTCGTCGCTCATGTTCAACCTCATGGCCTTGCCAAAGCGGAGTAAGTTATAGCCCAGCGATGCGGAAAGACCGACACCGCCAAAAAAAATTCAACTTGCCGTCCCATGCAGCGTTGCCACTATCTGCCGCGTGCCACCCTGGTCGCGGTGCTCTCCGAGATAGATGCCCTGCCAGGTACCAAGTGTCAGACGCCCGTCGCTGACCGGCAGGCTCAACTGGCAGCCGAGCAGGCTGGCCTTGAAATGCGCCGGCAGATCGTCCGGCCCTTCGTAGTCGTGCTCGTAGCCTCCCTCACCCTGCGGCACCAGGCGATTGAAGAAGCGTTCGAAATCTCGCCGAACCGCTGCATCGGCATTCTCGTTGATCGTCAGCGAGGCCGAGGTATGCCGCAACCACAGGTGTAACAGACCAACCCGGCATTGCCGCAGTTCCGGCAGTGCGTCGAGCAGCTCATCGGTGACGAGATGAAAGCCGCGTGGGCGCGCTCGCAAGGTGATCAGGGTCTGTTGCCACATGTTCGAAGGCTCATGTTCAACGGCGGGTCGCGCGCATTCTAGCGTGGCGCCAAAAAAAACAAAGGGCGCCAAAAGGCGCCCTTGTCATGTACCAGCGAATCGTTACTGGCGAGTGAACTCCGGATAGGCCTCCAGACCGCACTCGACGACGTCCACACCCTCGTACTCCTCTTCCTCGCTGACGCGCAGGCCCATCACCGCCTTGATGATGCCCCAGACGATCAGGCTGGCGATGAACACCCAGAGGAAGATCGACACCAGACCCAGCAGCTGGGCACCGAAGGTGGCATCGGCGTTGGTCAGCGGTACGGCCAGCAGGCCCCACATGCCGGCAACACCATGCACGGAGATGGCACCGACCGGGTCATCGAGCTTGAGCTTGTCCAACGCGAGAATGCTGAACACCACCAGCACACCACCCACGCCGCCGATCAGCGTCGCCTGCAGCGCGCTCGGGGTCAGCGGTTCGGCAGTGATCGCCACCAGACCGGCCAGCGCGCCGTTGAGCACCATGGTCAGGTCGGACTTGCCGAACAGCAGGCGCGCGGTGATCAGCGCGGCGATCAGGCCACCGGCGGCGCCCATGTTGGTATTGACGAAGACCTGGGCGACGGCATTGGCGTCTTCGATGGTGCTCATCTTCAGCTGCGAGCCACCGTTGAAGCCGAACCAGCCCATCCACAGGATGAAGGCGCCGAGGGTCGCCAGCGGCATGTTGGCACCGGGGATGGCATTGATCTGACCGTTCGCACCGTACTTGCCCTTACGCGGACCGAGCAGCAGCACACCCGCCAGAGCAGCGGCCGCACCGGCCATGTGCACGATGCCGGAGCCGGCGAAGTCGAGGAAACCCGCCGCGTCGAGGAAACCACCGCCCCACTTCCAGAAGCCCTGAACCGGGTAGATGAAGCCGGTCATCACCACCGCGAAGGCGATGAACGCCCACAGCTTCATGCGCTCGGCCACCGCACCGGAAACCACCGACATGCAGGTCGCGGCGAACACGATCTGGAAGAAGAAGTCGGCACGCGCGGAGTAGTAAGGCGCGTCCTCACCACCGGCGGCGACCACGTCGACGGCATTCTCGTCGCCGATCAGGAAGCCCAGGCTCGGCAGGATGCCGCCGTCCGGGCTGGAGTACATGATGTAGTAGCCGACCAGCAGATACATGATCGACGCCAGCGCGTAGAGCACGATGTTCTTGGTGAGGATCTCGGCGGTGTTCTTCGCCCGGACCAGACCGGCTTCGAGCATGGCGAAACCTGCCGCCATCCACATCACCAGCGCTCCGCAGATCACGAAGTAGAAGGTATCGAGTCCGTACTGGACGGGTATCAATGCAGTGCTATCCATGTTTCACCTCTTGCTGTCGCGCTCTATGCGCTGTTCGGTCCACAGGCCATCGCATGCCGCGTCGATGGCCGGTGCCGCTTTTTCGGATTGGCCCCGGGGTTGGCTCCGGGGTGCCCTGAATGGATTACAGGTTGTAGCCACGCTCGTTATGCAAGCTGAGGTCGAGGCCGATGGTTTCCTGCTCCTCGTTGACCCGCAGCCCCATTACCAGATCGATCGCCTTGAGGATCAGGTAGGTGACGATGCCGGTGTACACCACGGTGAACAGCACGCCCTTGAACTGAATCCACAGCTGCAGGCCGATGTTCTCCACCTCGCCGAAGCCACCCAGCATGGGTGCCGCGAAGATGCCGGTGAGCAGCGCCCCGACGATGCCGCCCACGCCGTGCACACCGAAGGCGTCCAGCGAATCGTCGTAGCCGAGCTTGCGTTTCAGGCTGGTGGCGCAGAAGAAGCAGACCACCCCGGAGACCAGGCCGATGACCAGCGCGCCCATCGGGCCCACCGTGCCGGCCGCCGGTGTGATAGCGACCAGGCCGGCGACCACGCCGGAGGCGATGCCCAGCGCGCTGGGTTTGCCGTGACCGATCCATTCAGCGAACATCCAGCCCAGCGCCGCGGCGGCAGTAGCGATCTGCGTGACCAGCATGGCCATGCCGGCCGTACCGTTGGCGGCGATGGCCGAGCCTGCATTGAAGCCGAACCAGCCGACCCAGAGCATTGCCGCACCGACCAGCGTCAGGCCCAGGTTGTGCGGCGCCATCGGCGTGGTCGGATAGCCCTTGCGCTTGCCCAGCACCAGGCAGGCCACCAGACCGGCAATACCGGCGTTGATGTGCACCACGGTGCCGCCAGCGAAATCGAGCACGCCCCAATCCCACATCAGGCCGCCGTCGCCGCCCCAGACCATGTGCGCGATCGGCGCATAGACCAGGGTGAACCAGACGCCCATGAACACCAGCATCGCGGAGAACTTCATGCGTTCGGCGAAGGCGCCGACGATGAGTGCCGGGGTGATGATGGCGAAGGTCATCTGGAAGGTGATGAAGACGCTTTCAGGGAAGGCGCCGACCAGGCTGTCGGGCGTCAGACCGCTGAGGAAAGCGCGGCCCAGGCCACCGACGAAGGAATTGAAGTTGGTGACCCCAGCTTCCATACCGGTGGTGTCGAAGGCGAGGCTGTAGCCGTAGACCATCCAGAGGATGCTCATCAGGCCGGTGACCGCAAAGCACTGCATCATCACCGAGAGGATGTTCTTCGAGCGGACCATGCCGCCGTAGAACAGCGCCAGCCCAGGGATGGTCATGAACAGCACCAGCGCAGTGGCCGTCAGCATCCATGCCGTGTCGCCTGAATCCAGCGTTGCCTCCTGCGCCAGGGCCAGGCCTGGGCTTATCAGAGACAAAAGGGCTCCTAGCCCTGCGAATTTTCGCAGAGTCATGGTTTTACTCCTGGGGCGTGGGGGGTTCGGAGGTGCTGCTTAAATCGCGTCGGTATCGGTTTCGCCGGTACGGATGCGAATGGCCTGTTCCAGGTTGACCACGAAGATCTTGCCGTCACCGATCTTGCCGGTGTTGGCCGCCTTGGTGATGGCCTCGATCACGCGATCGAGCTGATCGTCGGCGATGGCCACGTCGATCTTCACCTTCGGCAGGAAATCGACGACGTATTCGGCACCGCGATACAGCTCGGTGTGGCCCTTCTGACGACCGAAGCCTTTGACTTCGGTAACGGTGATGCCCTGTACGCCAATTTCCGACAGCGACTCGCGCACGTCGTCCAGCTTGAACGGCTTGATGATGGCAGTGACTAGTTTCATGAAAACTTCTCCCGTTTTAGGTGGACTTGCCCCAGAAGTACGAACCCGGCTCAAGTCTAAGCTCAGTGTCTGGCTCTTGTAACGCTCCGGCTGTAGCCGGTCCGCAGTCCGACACCACCAACCTCTCCAACAAAAGCGTCGCGAATCACCGATGCACCGCAACCCGTTGGTGCATGCGTCGCTGGGGACAAAGCAGAATCAGTGCCAGCTTTACGCAATGCCCGTTTTTACGGGGTGCGCGCGGATGGAGTGGATGCCCGACGGACGGTCGCAGGCAGAACGCGCACAACTTTGGTGCGCACATGCACCAACAGCTGCTCATTTTTTGTGCACGACACCCGAGAAAGACCGAAAAAAGCCCGTGCTACACTGCGCCCGGTTCAACCACAGGTGTTTTCAATGTTGCCGCCAAAAGCTTTCCTAGATGCCATCGGCTCCCAGGCCTCGCGCCTGTTCAACGGCGAGACGCCGCTGCCGCGTGGCGAGTTCGAAGCCCAGCTCAAGGGCGTGGTGCAGGGTGCGCTGAACAAGCTCGACGTGGTCAGCCGCGACGAATTCGACAGCCAGATGGTGGTGCTCGCCCGCACCCGCGCGCGCCTGGAGGCGCTCGAAGCCAAGGTTGCCGAACTGGAAGAAAAGCTCACGCCGCCCGTGTCCTGACAGACCGGGCCGCGACACGATCAAGGAGTGATCGGATGTCCCTGGCCATAGTTCATAGCCGCGCACAGATCGGCGTCGAAGCGCCTTCGGTGACCGTCGAAGCCCATCTGGCCAACGGTCTGCCGGCGCTGACCCTGGTCGGCCTGCCGGAAACCGCGGTCAAGGAAAGCAAGGATCGCGTGCGCAGCGCCATCCTCACCTCCGGCTTCGATTTTCCCGCACGACGCATCACTCTCAATCTTGCCCCCGCCGACCTGCCGAAGGACGGTGGCCGCTTCGACCTGTCCATTGCCCTGGGCATCCTCGCGGCCAGTGGTCAGCTGCCGGCCGAGCGACTCGACAAGCTGGAATGCCTCGGCGAGCTGGCACTGTCCGGCGCCCTGCGCCCGGTCCAGGGCGTGCTGCCGGCTGCCCTCGCCGCGCGCGCCGCCGGCCGCGCATTGCTGGTGCCACGGGCCAACGCCGAGGAGGCCAGTCTGGCCTCCGGGCTCACCGTCTATGCCGCCGAGCACCTGCTCGAGGTCGCCGCGCACTTCAACGGCGTCACGCCGCTCGAACCCTATGTCGCCCAGGGTCTGCTGCGGCAGGTCCAGCCCTACCCCGACCTGGCCGACGTGCAAGGCCAGCAGGCGGCCAAGCGCGGGCTGCTGATCGCTGCGGCTGGCGCGCACAACCTCTTGTTTTCCGGCCCGCCGGGCACCGGCAAGACCCTGCTCGCCAGCCGCCTGCCCGGCCTGTTGCCGCCACTGGACGAACAGGAGGCGCTGGAAGTCGCCGCCATCCATTCGGTGGCCAGTCACAGCCCCCTCGAACATTGGCCGCAACGCCCCTTTCGGCAGCCCCATCACAGTGCATCCGGCCCTGCGCTGGTTGGTGGCGGCAGCCGTCCGCAGCCGGGGGAGATCACTCTGGCGCATCAGGGCGTGCTGTTTCTCGATGAACTGCCGGAGTTCGACCGCAAGGTGCTCGAGGTCTTGCGCGAACCTCTGGAGTCGGGACATATCGTGATCGCCCGGGCCCGCGACAAGGTGCGTTTTCCGGCGCGCTTTCAGCTGGTAGCGGCGATGAACCCCTGCCCCTGCGGCTATCTGGGCGACCCCAATGGGCGCTGCCGCTGCACACCGGAGCAGATCCAGCGCTATCGCAACAAGCTCTCCGGCCCGCTGCTCGACCGCATCGATCTGCACCTGACCGTGGCGCGCGAGGCCACGGCCCTCAACGCTGCGCCGCAGACGGGTCAGAGCAGTGCCGTGCTCGCCGCCCAGGTAGCCCAGGCGCGACAGCTGCAACTTGCCCGTCAGGGCTGCGCCAATGCCTTTCTCGGCCTCGCCGGATTGCGCAGCCACTGCCAGCTCGGCATCGAGGATCAAACCTGGCTGGAGCGCGCCTGCGAACGCCTGGCGCTGTCGCTACGCGCCGCACACCGTCTGCTCAAGGTGGCGCGCACCCTCGCCGACCTGGAGCAGGCCGAGCGCATCAGCCGCCAGCATCTTGCCGAAGCCCTGCAATACCGGCCCGGCAGTCAAGGCTGAGATTGTTCAAGCACGGGCCTTCAGACACCATCAATTAGCTGCGGACGACCGGCACCCTTTGCGGTCTGTGTTAAGTTAGCTGGCTTTCGCCACAGGCGGCCACTCCCCAGACACAACCCGAAGGAGCGCAGCATGGAGGCAAAACAGCCCTCGTCTTCCCACCTCAACGCCCCGGTCTTCTATGGCTCGGCGGTCATCATCCTGGTCCTGGTGATCTACAGCGTGGCCTTCCAGAGCCACGCGCAGACGCTGTTTGGCGATACCCAAGCCTGGATCATCGCCAACGTCAGCTGGCTCTACATTCTCGCCGTCGCACTCATCCTGCTGATGGTGGTGCTGCTGGCGTTCAGTCGTTACGGCGACATCAAGCTCGGACCGGATCACAGCGAACCGGACTACAGCGCCCTGACCTGGTTCGCCATGCTGTTCTCCGCCGGCATGGGTATCGGCCTGATGTTCTTCGGCGTGGCCGAACCGGTGATGCATTTCCTTTCGCCGCCGACGGGCGAAGGCGGCACGGTCCTCGCCGCCCGCGACGCGATGAAGATCACCTTCTTCCACTGGGGCCTGCATGCCTGGTCGATCTACGCCATCGTGGCGATGATCCTGGCCTACTTCGCCTACCGCCACGGCCTGCCGCTGACCCTGCGCTCGGCGCTCTACCCGCTGATCGGCGAACGCATCCACGGACCGATCGGGCACGCCGTGGACATCTTCGCCATCATCGGCACGGTGCTCGGCGTCGCCACCTCGCTGGGCCTGGGCGTCACCCAGATCAACACCGGGCTCAACCACCTGTACGGATTGCCGATATCGGTGCCGGTGCAGATCGGCCTGATCATCGCCACCACGCTGCTGGCGACGATCTCGGTGGTCACCGGGCTGGACAAGGGAGTGCGCCGGCTGTCCGAGCTGAACCTGACGCTGGCGGGCCTGCTCATGCTGCTGGTGCTGGTCGCCGGACCCACGGTGTTCATCCTGCAGACCTTCGTGCAGAACACCGGCAGCTACCTGTCGGACATCGTCGACAAGACCTTCAACCTCTACGCCTACGAGCCGAACGACTGGATCGGCGGCTGGACCCTGTTCTACTGGGGCTGGTGGTTGGCCTGGTCGCCCTTCGTCGGCCTGTTCATCGCACGCATCTCCCGTGGCCGCACGATCCGCGAGTTCGTCGCCGGCGTGCTGCTGGTGCCGACGGCGTTCACCCTGCTGTGGATGACCGTGTTCGGCGACAGCGCGATCCACATGATCCTCTGGGAGCACGTCACCAGCCTCGGTGAAGCCATCGAGCAGGACAGTTCGCTGGCGTTGTTCGCCTTCCTCGAGCATTTCCCCTTCTCGGGCTTCATCTCGCTGATCGCCATCATCATGGTGGTGGTGTTCTTCGTCACCTCGGCGGACTCCGGCGCACTGGTGGTGGACATGCTCGCCTCCGGCGGCCAGCAGGGCACGCCGGTCTGGCAGCGCATCTTCTGGGCCGCCTCCATGGGCGGCGTGGCCATCGCGCTGCTGCTGGCCGACGGCCTGACCGCGCTGCAGACGGCGACCATTGCCAGCGCCCTGCCCTTCACCATCGCGCTGCTCTGTTCGATGTGGGGCCTGCTCAAGGCGCTGCGCCTGGATGCCACCAAGCAGGGCCTGCGCTACCAGGCCCTGAGCATTTCACCCAGTGCTCCGCGCAGTGCCGGTGGCTGGCAACGTCGCCTGCGTACGCTGATGCTGTTCCCGCGACGCGCCCATGTGGTGCGCTTCATCACCGAAGTGGTGCGCCCGGCCTACGAGGACATCGCCGAGGAAATGCGCAAGCAGGGCTATGCGGTGGAGATCAGCGAAGGTGACGATCGTCGCTTGCGCTTCGAGATCACCCACGAAGGCGAGCCGGACTTCATCTACGAGGTGCGCCCGCGGGCCTACGCCATGCCGAGTTTCATCGCCACCAGCGAGGACGACGAGCGCGAGGAGCGCAAGTACTTCCGCGCCGAGGTGCATCTCAAGGAAGGCGGCCAGGACTATGACGTGATGGGCTGGAGCCGGGAAGACGTGATCGGAGACATCCTCGGCCAGTACGAAAAGCACATGCACTTCCTGCACATGGTTCGCTGAAGCCGAGCCGCGTCCTGGCGCCGGCCAGGACGCGGTCGATCAGTGCGCCAGGCCGGCGGCCAGTCGCTCGGCGCTCATGAAATGCAGCAGCTCGGCCAACGGCAATGGCTGGCTGACCAGATAGCCCTGCACCTGCTGCGCGCCGAACTGGCGCAGCAACTCGAGCTGCGCGGTGGTCTCGACGCCCTCTGCAACCACATCCAGATCGAGGTTGTGCGCCAAACCGACCATCGCCTGCACCAGTTGCGACTTCTCGGGCCGCACGACCATGCCGGCGACGAAGCTCTTGTCGATCTTCAGCAGCGTGATCGGCAGGCTGGACAGGTGCACGAACGATGAAAAGCCGGTGCCGAAGTCGTCCAGCGAGAAGCGTACGCCGAGCTCGCCCAGCGCATGCATGGCGCTCTGCACCTGCTCGCTGCGGCGCATCACCGCGGTTTCCGTGAGTTCGAATTCCAGCCAGTGCGGGTCGATGCCGCGCTCGTCGATCAGCCGGTTGAGGGTCGGCAGCAGCTGGCTGTCCTGAAACTGGCGGAACGACAGATTGATCGCCATGTGCAGCGAATCCGCGCCGCCCTCGTGCAGGCTTTGCAGATCGCGCAGCGCGCGGGCGATCACCCAGTAGCCGAGCGGCACGATCAGCCCGCTCTCCTCGGCCATGGGAATGAAGGCATCGGGCGCCAGCAGACCGCGCTCCGGATGCAGCCAGCGCACCAGCGCCTCCAGCCCGACGATGCGCCCGCTTTCCAGGCACAGCCGCGGCTGGTAGTGCAGCTCCAGCTCACCGCGACGCAACGCACGGCGCAGTTCGCCCTCCTGATCGGCGAGGCTGCGCGCGCTGCGACTGACCTGTTCATCGTAGAAACACCAGGTGCAGCCTTGGCCAGCCTTGGCCTGGCGCATGGCGATCTGCGCGTGCCAAAGCAGCGGATCGGCGTCGATCCCCTCGCTGGCGCGCGCCAGTCCGACGCTGCAGCCGAGCATCAGGCTCTCGCCCTCCACCCAGTAAGGCTCCGCCAGTGCTTCGACGATGCGATCGGCGACCGCCACTGCGCGCTCCGGATCGTCGCGGGTATCGAGCAGCAGGGCGAACTCGTCGCCGCCCAGCCGCGCCAGCATGTCGCCGACCTCCAGCTGCGCCTTGAGCCGCGCCACCACCTGCAGGATCAAGCGGTCCCCAGCCTGGTGGCCGAGGGCATCGTTGACGTGGCGAAAGTTGTCCAGATCGAGATAGCCGAGCACCAGACCCTGCTCCTGATGCTCGGCCAGGGCCTCGAACAGCAGCGCCTGGAAGCCCTGGCGGTTGACGATACCGGTGTGCGGATCCTGCTCGGCCAGCCTTTGCAAGGTGCCCTGCAGGTTGCAGCGCTCGCGCACATAGCGCAGGCAGCGGCGCAGCACCTCGGCGCTGAGCTGGTCGCCCACCAGCCAGTCGACCGCGCCTTCCGGCATCTGCGCCGGCTCCTCGTCGAGCAGCAGAATCAGCGGCCAGGGGAAGCGTTCGGCGAGCGCCTGGCATTCCGGCGTCGCCAGCAACAGGCAGGGCGTTTCCAGATACGCGCTGGCCGTGTCCCAATCCGCCGCAATGATCAGCCGCTCCGCGCTGTGCGAGCCCTGCAGGCAGGCGTGCAGCCGCTCGGCCCATTCGGATCGATCGGCCAACAGCAACAGCGGCATGGATTGAGCGGGCGCTGGCAAGCGGCCTCCGGACTCAGTGATTTGCAAGACGGGCGGTACACACCCGGTTTCCCGCACAACCCTATGCAAACGCCCTGCCTCCTGCAGCGCGCATAAGACTAATCCATTATTTCGATCAGCCAAGCCCCAAGCGCGACGATCGGTGCTTTATTGCGTCCTCGACCCGCCTGCATCAGCCTTTCGGCCTGTTAAACTCGCGCCCCCCGTTTCGAACGACCTGAACGACATGTCCCGACTCAACCCTCGGCAGCAGGAAGCCGTGAACTACGTCGGCGGCCCCCTGCTGGTGCTCGCCGGTGCCGGCTCCGGCAAGACCAGCGTGATCACCCGCAAGATCGCCTATCTGGTGCAGCAATGCGGCATCCAGGCCCGCCACATCGTCGCCATGACCTTCACCAACAAGGCCGCACGCGAGATGAAGGAACGCGTCGGCACGCTGCTCAAGGGCAGCGAGGCGCGCGGGCTGACCGTGTCCACCTTCCACAACCTGGGCATGAACATCATCCGCAAGGAATACGCACGCCTGGGCTACAAGCCGGGCTTCTCGATCTTCGATGACGGCGACATCAAGGCGCTGCTCACCGACATCATGCAGAAGGAGTATTCCGGCGACGACGGTGCCGACGAGATCAAGAACTACATCGACAGCTGGAAGAACGACCTGATCCTGCCGGACGAGGCCCTGGCGGGCGCCCGCAATCCCAAGGAACAGACCGCCGCCATCGTCTACCTGCACTACCAGCGCACGCTCAAGGCGTACAACGCGGTGGACTTCAACGACCTGATCCTGCTGCCGGTGAAGCTGTTCCAGGAGCACGCCGACATCCTGGAGAAATGGCAGAACCGCATCCGCTACCTGCTGGTCGACGAATACCAGGACACCAACGCCAGCCAGTACCTGCTGGTGAAGCTGCTGGTGGGCATGCGCAACCAGTTCACCGTGGTCGGTGATGACGACCAGTCGATCTATGCCTGGCGCGGCGCGCGCCCGGAAAACCTGATGCTGCTGAAGGAGGACTATCCGTCCTTGAAAGTGGTGATGCTGGAGCAGAACTACCGCTCCACCAGCCGCATCCTCAAATGCGCCAACATCCTCATCGCCAACAACCCACACGTGTTCGAGAAGCAGCTGTGGTCGGAGATGGGCCATGGCGACGAGATCCGTGTGATCCGCACGCGCAACGAGGACGCCGAATGCGAGCGGGTGGCGCTGGAGATTCTTACCGAGCACCTGCGCACCCAGCGCCCGTACAGCGACTTCGCCATCCTCTACCGCGGCAACTACCAGGCCAAGCTGATGGAGCTGAAGTTGCAGCACCACCAGATTCCCTATCGCCTGTCCGGCGGCACCAGCTTCTTCGCCCGCCAGGAGGTGAAGGACCTGATGAGCTACTTCCGCCTGCTGGTCAACCCGGACGACGACAACGCCTTCCTGCGCGTGATCAACGTGCCGCGCCGCGAGATCGGCTCGACCACCCTGGAAAAGCTCGGCAACTACGCCAGCGAACGCGGCATCAGCATGTACGCCGCATCCGACGAGATCGGCCTCGGCGCGCATCTGGACAGCCGTTACGCCGAGCGCCTGGCGCGCTTCAAGCACTGGATGGACAACGTGCGCCAGCAATGCGTGGTCAACGAGCCGATCGCCGCCATCCGTAGCATGGTGATGGACATCGACTACGAGAACTGGCTGCGCCAGAACGCCTCCAGCGACAAGGTGGCCGACGCGCGCATGGGCAACGTCTGGTTCCTCGTCGACGCGCTGAAAAGCACGCTGGAAAAAGACGAAGACGGCGACATGACCATCGAGGACGCCATCGGCAAGCTGGTGCTTCGCGACATGCTCGAACGCCAGCAGGAAGAGGAAGAAGGCGCCGAGGGCGTGCAGATGATGACCATGCACGCCTCCAAGGGCCTGGAATTTCCCTCGGTGTACATCATCGGCTTCGAGGAGGAAATCCTGCCGCACCGCTCCAGCATCGAGGCCGACACCATCGAGGAAGAGCGGCGCCTGGCCTACGTCGGCATCACCCGCGCCAAGCGCAACCTGGCGCTGACCTTCGCCGCCAAGCGCAAGCAGTACGGCGAGATCATCGATTGCACGCCGAGCCGCTTCCTCGACGAGCTGCCGCCCGAGGACCTGGTCTGGGAAGGCCAGGAAGACGCGCCGGTGGAGGTCAAGGCCGCGCGCGGCAACGACGCCCTCGCGGCGATGCGGGCGATGCTCAAGCGCTGACGCGCCGCCTCCGATTTCTCGCGACCGATTTGAATCCTGTAACCCGGGCGCGGCATGCTGATGGCGTCGCGATTTCGGGAGGGTTGGGATGTACCACGGCGAACGCTTCAATGCCTGGACACACCTGGTCGGTGCTGCGCTGGCGTGCCTCGGTGCGATCTGGCTGCTGGTACTGGCGGCGCTCGACGGTGAGCTGGCGAAGATCGTCAGCGCAGCGATCTACGGCCCCAGCCTGATCCTGCTCTACAGCATCTCGACGCTCTACCACAGCCTGCGCGGGCGGGCGAAGGTGGTCATGCGCAAGCTCGATCATCTGTCGATCTACCTGCTGATCGCCGGCAGCTACACGCCGTTCTGCCTGGTGACCCTGGCCGGCGCCTGGGGCTGGACGCTGTTCGGCATCGTCTGGGGCCTGGCGCTGATCGGCATGGCGCAGGAGATCAAGCCGCGCTCGGAAGCACGGGTGCTGTCACTGGTGATCTACGCGGTGATGGGCTGGATCGTGCTGGTGGCGGTCAAGCCGCTGTTCGCCGCCCTGGGCGGCGCCGGTTTCACCTGGTTGCTGGCCGGCGGCATCTGCTACACGGTGGGCATCGTGTTCTTCGTCTTCGACGAGCGTTTTCGCCATTGGCACGGCATCTGGCACCTCTTCGTGATGGTCGGCAGCCTGCTGCACTTCATCGCGATTCTGTTCTACGTGATCTGACCCGGAGCCTGTTTTTAACGCAGCAGGACCGACGCGCAGCAGATCTTGAGCCTGCCCTCAGCGCGGCCCGTCCAGCGGCGCCGCAGTGCCGAGTACCGCCTCCAGCTCCCTCGCCGCCGTGCGCATGGCCGGCACGAAGGTGAGCAGTTGCTCCATCGAACAGCGGATCACCGGCGCATGGCTGAACAGGCAGGCGAGCAGTTCGCCACGCTCGTCGCGCACCGGCACCGCGCAGGCGACCATGCCGTCGATGAACTCCTCCGAATCGCTGCCCAGCTCCTCCTCGCGCACCCGCGCGAGGTCGTCGCGCAGGGCGCTGGGATCGGTGAGGGTATTGCGCGCCAGCTGGCGGATCGGCAGACGCGGAAGCACCCGCTCCAACTGCTCGGGGGGCAACGAGGCGAGGTAGAGCTTGCCGCTGGCGGTGCACCAGAGCGGCGTATGGCTGCCGATCGGCAGGTTGATCTGCAGCGGCCAGTTGGTCTGCACCCGGTCGAAATAGAGCATGTCCAGCCCGTCCGGGATCGCCAGCCCGCAGGTCTCGCCGATGGCCTCGGAGAGCTGACGCAGGATCGCCTGGCGCAACGCCTTGTGCCGGCTGCTGCGCAGGATGTTCAGCGCCGCGACATGCAGGCGCTCACCCGGCAGCAGCCCGCCGCGCAGGCCGAACTGCAGGAAGCCTTCCTTCTCAAGCGTCTGCACCAGGCGGTGCGCGCTGGCTTTTGGGATATCCAGCCGCTCAGCCAGTGCGGTCGGGCTGAGCGGCTCGTTTGCCGCAGCGACCGCCTCGATGATTTCCAGCACACGGGTGATGGAAGAGCCTTTTTCGCGGGGAGTGCTGCGCATCGTCTGCCTTGTCGTTCATTGAAGATGGACGCCCCGCAGGGCGCCCCGGAGTGTAGCGACCGGCACCGCCAGTGCAACGGTGCCGCGCGGGTCACTTCATGGTCGGCATGGCGAACTCCGCACCGGCGCGGATACCGGTGGGCCAGCGCCGGGTCACGGTCTTCATGCGGGTGAAGAAGCGCACCCCGTCCGGGCCGTGCATGTTCAGCGGGCCGAACACCGAGCGCTTCCAGCCGCCGAAGCAGTGAAAGGCCATCGGCACCGGGATCGGCACGTTGACGCCGACCATGCCGACCTTGACGTTCTCCTCGAACTGCCGCGCGGTATCGCCGTCGCGGGTGAAGATCGAGGTGCCGTTGCCGTATTCGTGATCGTTGATCAGCTGCAACGCCTCGTCGAACGATGCAACCCGCACCACGGCCAGCACCGGGCCGAAGATTTCCTCCTGGTAGATGCGCATGTCCGGAGTGACCCGGTCGAACAACGTCGGGCCGACATAGAAGCCGTTCTCATGGCCCTCGACCTTGATGCCGCGACCGTCGCAGACCAGCGTTGCGCCCTCTTCCACGCCCAGATCGATGTAGCCGCTGACCTTCTGCTGGTGCTCGCGGGTCACCAGCGGGCCCATGTGCGGCTCGGGCTCGACGCCCAGGCCCGGACCGGTGCGCATCTGGCTGATTTCGCCTTTGAGCATTTCGACCAGCTTGTCAGCCACCTCGTCGCCGACACACACCGCGACGGAAATCGCCATGCAGCGCTCGCCCGCCGAGCCGTAGGCCGCGCCCATCAGCGAGCTGACCACCTGCTGCGGATCGGCGTCAGGCATCACCACCATGTGGTTCTTCGCCCCGCCCAGGGCCTGGCAACGCTTGCCGTGGGCCGAGGCGGTGGCATAGATGTATTCGGCGATCGGCGTCGAGCCGACGAAGCTCACCGACTGCACACGCTCATCGGTGAGCAGCACGTCCACCGCTTCCTTGTCGCCGTTGACGATGTTCAGCACGCCGGCCGGCAGCCCGGCTTCGGCCAGCAGCTCGCCGATCAGCATGGTCGCGCTGGGGTCCTTTTCCGAGGGTTTCAAGACGAAGGTATTCCCGCAGGCGATGGCCACCGGCAGCATCCACAGCGGCACCATCGCCGGGAAGTTGAACGGGGTGATGCCGGCGCAGACGCCCAGCGGCTGCATCAGCGAGTTCGAATCGATGTCGCGGCCGACGTTGGAAGAAAACTCGCCCTTGAGCAGGTGCGGGATGCCGCAGGCGAACTCCACCACTTCCAGCCCGCGGGTCACTTCGCCCTGAGCGTCGGAAAAGACCTTGCCGTGCTCGCTGGTGATCAGCCGGGCGACGTCGTCGCGACGTTTTTCGAGCAGTTCCTTGAAACGAAACATGACCCGCGCGCGCACCAGCGGCGGCGTCTTCGACCAGCCGTCGAAGGCGGCCTGGGCAGCGGCGATCGCTTCGCGGGTCTCGTCCGCCGAGGATAGCGAGACATACAGGCGCGGCTCGCCGGTGGCCGGGTTGTAGACGGTGGCGTGGCGCTCGGAGCGGCCGGCGACGGCCTCGTTGTTGATCAGATTGCCGAGGGTCTGCATGGCTTCACTCCTGGTTCCAGACGGTTTCGTAGAGGTCGATGATTTCCGCTTCCGTGGGCACCCGCGGGTTGTTGCCCGGCGAGCCGGAGGCCAGCGCCTGACGCGCCATGGTCTCTCGCAGCTCGAAGAAGCGTTCGCGGGTGATGCCGAACTGTTCCGGGCTCGGCACTTTCAGTTCCTGATTGATTGCGCGCAGTTCGGCGAGCAGTTTGTCGTTGGCCACCTCGACGCTATCGGTCTGCGCGGCGACGCCCATGGCCCGCGCGCAATCGGCGTAGCGCTCGGGCGCCGCGGGAATCGAGAAGGCGGTGATCGCCGGCAGCAGCATGGCGTTGGACAGCCCGTGCGGCACATGGAAGAAGGCGCCGATCGGCCGACTCATGCCGTGCACCAGCGCCACCGAGGCGTTGGAGAAGGCAATCCCGGCCAGGGTCGCGCCAAGCATCATGGCCTCGCGCGCGGCGCGGTTGTCCGGCTCGTGGAAAGCCGCGCGCAGGTTCGGCGCCAGTAGGCGCATGGCCTCCAGCGCCTGGGCATCGCTGTAGAGGCTGGCCTTGCGACTGACATAGGCTTCGATGGCGTGGGTCAGCGCGTCGATGCCGGTGTCGGCGGTGACCCGCGGCGGCAGCGAGAGGGTCAGCTCGTAATCGATCAGCGCGGCGATGGGCATGAAGCCGAGGCCCGCGCAGAGCATTTTCTCGTCGCTGGTCTCGTCGGTGATGATGGTGAAGCGCGTCGCCTCCGAGCCGGTGCCGGCGGTGGTGGGAATGGCGATCAGCGGCAGGCCGGCTTCGCTGACGTCGCGTGGGAAGCGGTAGTCGCGCATCTCGCCGCCGAACTTGCCGAGGATACCTATTGCCTTGGCCGAATCGATCGGGCTGCCGCCGCCGAGGGCGACGATGGAGTCGAAGTCGCCCTGGCGGACCATCTCGACGCCGGCGCGGATCGACGCGGCGGTGGGTTCGGGCAGGGTATCGGCGAAACACTGGCTGGCGATGCCGGCCTCTTCCAGTTGCCCGGCGATGCGCGCGACATAGCCGAGCTCGACCATCATGCGGTCGGTGACGATCAGCGGGCGATTGCAGCCCAGCTCCTGCAACACGCGGGCGAGTTGCTGGCTGGCGCCGGCGCCGACTTCCATCAGGCGCGGCAGAACGATGCGATGAGTCATGGGCACTCTCCGAAAATGGACTGCCTGAAGACCTGGCAGCTTCTTATTTTGAGACTTTATGTCTCACTATGCATTGGAGATTAGGTAGTGCAGGCAGCCGCCGTCAACCTGAAACGAGACCTTTCGTCTCAGGGGGTACAGGCTGTGCTTATTGGGAAACAGGATCAGCGGGCGCGCAGACGATCGCGAAGTTGAGTCGATTGCTGACGAAGGCGATCACGTGCGGAAAGCACACCGGTCCGCGCCTGGGCATCCAGGCCCTGCATGTCAGCCTCGACATTGAGCAGCACGGCATCGACGCAGGCACTCAGCAACGGCACCGCCGCCTCGACATCACAGCGCAGCGACGACTCGACCATCGGCAAGGCGCGCTCGGCGATGCCCAGCGCCTCGACGCAGGCATGCGCCGTCGCCAGCGGCACCGCACAGGCCTGCCGCGACAGGTCAGGCGCCCGGCCCTCGTCGTCCTTCAGGTATTCGGCAAAGACCGCCACGTCGTCAGCGGCGAAGGCACCGGGACGACCCAGCAGCGAGCGAGCTTCGACCAGCAGCGCGCCACAGCAAGCATCGCCATGTGCGGCGCTGACTCGCAGCGCCTTGACGATCAGCGCCACAGCGAGATCGGCACTGACCGCGGTTACCGCACCGCAACCGGGCAGCGCGCGCTCGGCCACGGCGTGGCGAAACTGCGCAAGGCTCAGCTGCCAGAGCCCCTGCCCCGCGCCCGGCCGGTCGGCTTCGTCCATCAGGCCGGCTTGGCTCCGTCCCAGTGCAGCAGCACATCGAGCATGCGGTTGGAGAAGCCCCATTCGTTGTCGTACCAGGCCATCACCTTGACCAGCTCACCCTGCACGCGGGTCTGGCTGAGGTCGGCGACGCAGGAAGCCGGATAGCCGTTGAAGTCGCAGGAGACCAGCGCTTCCTCGTTGCACTCCATGACACCGGCCGGCAGCTTCTGCGCCCCGGCGCGGAGGATGTCGTTGATCGCCTCGACGCTATCCGGCGCGTTCTCGGCGATGAAGGTCAGGTCGACCAGCGAGACGTTCGGCGTCGGCACCCGCACCGAGAGGCCGTCCAGGCGCCCGGCCAGTTCCGGCAGCACCAGACCGATGGCCTTGGCCGCACCGGTGGTGGACGGAATCATCGACAACGCCGCGGCACGTGCGCGGTAGAGGTCGCTGTGCGCCTTGTCCAGGAGGTTCTGGTCGTTGGTGTAGGAATGCACGGTGTTGAGCAGGCCCTGACGAATGCCGACCGCCTCGTGCAGCACCTTGGCCAGCGGCGCCAGGCAGTTGGTGGTGCAGGAGGCGTTGGAGACGACGCGCTGATCGTCCAGCAGCTGGTGATTCACGCCGTAGACCACGGTCAGGTCGCCGCCATCCAGCGGGTGCGAGGCGAACACGCGGCCGGCCCCGGCCTGCAGGTGCTGCTCGATCATTGCGCGCTTCTTGAACTTGCCGGTGCACTCGAGCACCACATCGACATTCAGCTCCTTCCACGGCAGCTGGGTCGCATAGCGCTCGGCCAGCAGGCGTATCGCCTGGCCGCGCACCACCATCGAATCGCCCTGCAGCTCGACCGGCTCGGGAAAACGACCGAAGGTCGAATCGAAGCGGGTCAGATGCACCAGTGTCTTGTGGTCGCTGAGATCGTTGATCGCGACCACCTGTACCCGATCCTGCAATCCACGCTCGAACAGCGCTCGCACGACGGCGCGACCGATACGTCCGTACCCGTTGATGGCAATACGCAGCATGGCAAATCTCCTCGGAGGGGGGTTGAAAGTCTGTCGTTAGCTTAGGCGGAGTATCCACCCTTGCGTTCATCGCGGACCGACCAGGATCAATTAACCGGCGAACCCATGTGCCGTTGGCCAGTCGTACACCTGACAGAGCGGCCATGCAGGATCGGCCGCGAGCTGAGACGAATCAGGGGGTGCGCGGCATGAGCGAGACAACCCGAACACCGTGGTGGAAGGGCGCCACCGTTTATCAGATCTACCCGCGATCCTTTGCCGACAGCAATGGCGACGGCATCGGCGACCTCAATGGCGTACTGCGCCACCTCGATCATCTGCAGCAGCTGGGTGTCGATGCCCTCTGGCTGTCGCCGATTTTCCCTTCGCCGATGGCCGATGCCGGCTACGACATCAGTGACTACTGCGACATCGACCCGCTGTTCGGTTCGCTGGCCGACATCGACCGGCTGATCGCCGAAGCCCATGCCCGCGAAATCCGCGTGCTGCTGGATTTCGTGCCCAATCACACCTCCGACGAACACCCCTGGTTCGTCGAGTCGCGCAGCTCGCGGGGCAACCCCAAGCGCGACTGGTACATCTGGCGCGACCAGCCGAACAACTGGCGCGCCGCGCTGGGCGCCGGCAGCGCCTGGACCTGGGACGAGCACACCCAGCAGTACTACCTGCACCTGTTCCTCGCCAAGCAGCCGGACCTCAACTGGCGCAACCCCGAGGTGGTCGCGGCGATGCACGACGTGCTGCGCTTCTGGCTCGACCGCAGCGTCGACGGTTTCCGCATCGACGTCATCCACTGCACTGGCAAGGACCCGAGCTTTGCCGACGACCCACGTTGCCAGGCCGGCCAGCCGCTTTCCGACTTCAACGATCAGCCCTACAGCCACGAAGTGCTACGCGGCCTGCGCAAGCTGGTCGACAGCTATCCCGGCGACCGCATGCTGGTCGGCGAGGTGAACATCCGCTCCACTGAACGCGTATTGCAGTACTACGGCGCCGGCGACGAGCTGCACCTGGCCTTCAACTTCAATCCGCTGGATGCGCCCTGGGACCCGGTGCTATTTCGCACCTGCATCCGCGAGGTCGAGCACTGGCTGCAGCCGGCCGCTGCCTGGCCGACCTGGGTGCTGTCCAATCACGACAACGTGCGCCAGCGCAGCCGCTATCTGGGCTCCGAGCGTGCCGCACGGGCTGCTGCCGTGCTGCTGCTGACGCTGCGCGGCACGCCGTTCATCTATCAGGGCGAGGAATTGGGGCTGGAGGATGCGCTGATCACTGCCGAAACCCGTGTCGATCCGGGCGGCCGCGATGGCTGCCGAGCACCGATTCCCTGGCAGACCGAAGCTCCGCATGGCTGGGATGGTGCGGCGCCCTGGTTGCCCTTCCCACCCGAAGCGGACGAGCTGGCGGCGGAGCAGCAGATTGGCGCGGCAAACTCGATGTTCGCCCTCTATCAGCGCCTGCTCGCCGCGCGCAAGGCCAGCCCGGCACTGCACCACGGTGACTTCGCAGAGTTGCCCTCGCATCCCGAAGTGCTGGCCTACCGCCGACAGCATGGCGAAGACTGCCGGCTGGTCTGCATCAACTTCGCCGATCACGAACATGTTTTTGCGCAGACCGGGCACTGGCACGTGGAGATCGCCAGCGATGGCCTGGCCGAAGGCGAACCCTTCACTGGCACGTTGACGGCCGGGCAAGCATTGATCCTGCGTCCGACGGAGAGCTGAGCATGCGTCCACTCTGGTATCGCAACGCGGTGATCTATCAGGTCGATCCCGCCCTGTTCCGTGACAACAACGGCGACGGTTGCGGCGACCTGCGCGGCATCACCGAGCGGCTGGACTACATCCGCGGCCTGGGCGCCACCGCGGTGTGGATCATGCCCTGCTACGCCTCGCCGTTCCTCGACGCCGGCTACGATGTCACCGACCACCTGCAGATCGCCCCGCAGTTCGGCGATCTCGCCGACATGGTCGCGCTGCTGGAAAAAGCCGAGGAGTTGGGCCTGCACGTGATCGTCGAACTGCTGGTGCAGCACACCTCCAGCGAGCACAAGTGGTTCCAGGAGGCGCGCCGCGACCGCAACTCGCCGTACCGCGACTATTACATCTGGGCCGACGAGCCGGACGACTCCATCGAGCCGATCTTTCCCACCGTCGAGGACAGCGTCTGGACCTGGGACGAGGAAGCCGGCCAGTACTATCGCCACCTGTTCTACAAGCACGAGCCGGACCTTGACCTGACCAATCCGCGGGTGATTCACGAGATCGAGCGGATCATGTCCTTCTGGCTGCGCCTGGGCGTGTCCGGCTTTCGCATCGACGCCGCAGTGCACATGGTGCGCCAGGCTGGTGGCGGCGATCTGAAGCAGGGTTACTGGCTGCTCGAGCACATGCGCGACTTCGTCACCATGCGCCGCCCGGAAACCGTGCTGCTCGGCGAGATCGACGCCGATCCGGAAAAATACGTCGAGTACTTCGGCGATGAAGCGGACCGCGTCACCCTGCTGCTGGATTTCTGGACCAACAACCACCTCTTCCTCGCGCTGGCCCGGCAACAGGCCGAACCGCTGGTCCGCGCCCTGAACAGCCAACCGCTGCCGCCCAGCCACTCGCAGTACGCGCTGTGGATTCGCAACCATGACGAGCTGAGCCTGGATCGGCTGGAGGAGGATGAACGCAACGAAGTCATGGACACCTTCGCCCCCGATCCGAAGATGCGCGCCTACAACCGCGGCATCCGCCGGAGGCTCGCGCCCATGCTCGAGGGCGATGAGCGCCGGATAGCGGCGACCCACGCCCTGCTCTTCTCCTTGCCCGGCACACCGATCATCCGTTACGGCGAAGAGATCGGCATGGGCGACGACATGGAGCGCCCCGAACGCCAGGCCGTGCGCACGCCGATGCAGTGGTCCAACGAGCCCAACGCCGGTTTTTCCTGCACCACCGGCGAGCTGGCTGCGCCCTTGATCGACGAAGGTCCGTTCACCTACGAGAAGATCAACGTGTTCGCCCAGACCCTGCGCAGTGACTCGCTGATGGCGCGCACCGGCAACATGATCCGCACGCGCATCGGTCTGCGCGAGATCGGCATCGGCAAACGCCAGACCGTCGAGGTCGACGACCCAGCGGTATTCGCCATTCGCCACGACAATGGCTCCACGGTGCTCATGCTGGTCAATCTCGCCGAGCAGGAAACGACGGTCGAGATCACCGCCGACGACCTGCAGGACATGGTCGATGTGCTCGCCGACTGCGACTACGACCAGCCGGAAGGCACACCGCTGAAGATCCGCCTCGGGCCCTACGGCTATCGCTGGCTACGGCGCAAACAACAACTGTTCGGATAAGGAGCGACCGATGAATCTCGACGCAGCACAGTGGCACGCCTGGCATGGCGCAACCTTTCCCGATGACAGCTGGTACCGCGACGACGATGAACAGCTGTGCGCCATCGTCGGTGCGCCCCGGGTCGACTTGGTCTCGCGCGAGCGCTATGGCGATTTCATCCTGCAGTTCGAGTTCGCGCTACCGGTGGGCGGCAATTCCGGGGTCTTCTACCGCGTCGACGAAAGCGCCGACCTCGCCTGGCACAGCGGGCCGGAAATGCAGCTGCTGGATGATGCCGTCCACCCCGACGGCAAGGAGCCGACCACCCGCAATGGCGCCCTGTACGGCCTGCTCGCGCCCGAGCAGGAAACCCCGATCGAACCCGGCAGTTTCATCCAGGCGACGCTGGTCGTGCGCCAGGGTGCGGTCGAGCATTGGCTGGACAATCGCATGGTGCTGGGTTATCGCCTGGACGATCCGGCATTGCGTACGCGCATCGGCACCAGCAAGTTCGCCGACAAGCCGCTGTTCGCCCAGGCGCCGGACGGGCATATCGTCCTGCAGCACCACGGCGAGGCCGTGCGCTTTCGCCGCCTGTCGATCGAAGCGCTGGGCTGAACGTCGGCCTTGGATCGGCACGCCGAATTGAGCGAGAATGCGCGGCTTTTCCAGGCTGCGAAACGCAGTGACGATAGAAGCGCCCCGGCGCCAAGCGTCAGGCAAGCCGCGGCCGCCCACGCTTGAGGTAGCGTTCGTGGAACAGCTGAAAGATAAGATTCGCAGTCAGGGCATCGTGCTTTCCGACCGGGTACTGAAGGTCGACGCGTTCCTCAACCACCAGATCGATCCCGTGCTGATGCAGGCCATCGGACAGGAATTCGCCCGCCTGTTCCGCGATGCCGGCGTCACCAAGATCGTCACCATCGAAGCCTCCGGGATTGCGCCGGCCGTCATGGCCGGTCTGGAACTGGGCGTGCCGGTGATCTTCGCCCGCAAGCACCAGTCGCTGACACTGCAGGACAACCTGCTCACGGCCACGGTCTATTCGTTCACCAAGCAGGTGGAAAGCACCATCGCCGTGTCCACCCAGCACCTGTCCGCGAACGATCGCGTGCTGATCATCGACGACTTCCTCGCCAACGGCAAAGCCGCCAAGGGTCTGATCTCGATCATCAACCAGGCTGGCGCCAGCATCGCCGGCCTCGGCATCGTCATCGAGAAATCCTTCCAGACCGGGCGCAAGGAGCTGGAAGAAGCCGGTTACCGCGTCGAGTCCCTGGCCCGTGTCGCCTCGCTGGCTGATGGCGAAGTGCAGTTCATCGACTGAGCGCCGCTCATTGGCTGAGTGCAGTTCATGGTCCGGGCGCAGCTCAATCGACCGGTGGCGCGTCTGCGCGCCATAACGCCACCAGCGCACCCTGCGTGCCTGCCAGCGGATCGCTGACGGGCACGCCGACCTGGGCGATCCGCTCACGCGCCGCGTCGTGGGTGGCCGCATCCGGCCGCTGCATGTCGTACTGCTGGCCGGCCGGATAACCCGCCACCACCTGGAAACCTTCGCTGGCCTCGAGCGCGCAATGCCCCGTCCCGGCCGGTAGCACCAGTGCATCGCCGGCCTTCAGCTCGACCTCCCGTCCGTTCTCACCACCCAACATGACCCGCGCCCAGCCGCTGGCCACGCCGAGCACCTCGTGAGCGGTGGAATGGTAGTGATGGTAGTCATAAACCGTCCCGCGCCAGGCAGACGGCCACAGATGACTGTCGAACAGCCGCTCGAAGGCTTCTGCAGGGCTTGGCCCTGCCAAGGGCAGTTGGCGGTAGATCAGCACCGGATGCGGGCTGTTGGGCGTGCGCCCGTCACTGGCCAGGTGCAGCTGTTCGGGCTGTGGTGCGGAACTGGGCATGCGGGGCTCCTCTGTCGTCACGGAAAATCCGACCGGTCGGCCGTACCGGATTCGACTCGAGAGCCGCCTGCTTTGCTCACGGCAGAAACGACAAAGCCGCCCGGAGGCGGCTTTGCTGATGACGCGGCGCTCGATCAGAGGCCGGACATATGCTGGATGGCAGCTTTCAGCTCGTCATCGGAGCAGTCGCCACAGGTGCCCTTCGGCGGCATGGCGTTGATACCGCTGATGGCATGCTTGAGCAGGCCGTCCAGACCACCGGCAGCATCGGCACGGGCCGACCAGGCTGCACTGTCACCGGTCTTTGGCGCGTTCAACAGGCCGGAGCCGTGGCAGGCGGTGCAGAACTTGCCGTACACATCGGAACCGCTACGGGCGGCACCACCGGCGGCTGCAGCAGCGCCGGCACCAGCGGCTGCACACTCTTCACCTTGAATACATACTTCGCCCACCGGCTTCAGGCGCTCGGCGATTGCTTCGTCGGTCGCAGCCTGAGCGCTCATTGCCCACAGGGCCAATACGGCAGTCTGTGCTACCAGGATCTTCTTAATCAGGTTCACCTTACACCCTCATTGTGGCTAGACACGCCCGCGGCCACGGTATCGCGAGCGGCGGTCAGTATAACGGCAAGCCATGCCGGCCGAAACAATACGAAAGGCCCGACGATTCCCCGCGACGCTTTGTCGCATCGCGACTTTCGGACGAATCAAGGCCGATGCGGTTAAAAGTTCGCCGGCGTCGTCGCGCTGATCAACCGCGCCGGCGCGTCGTACGGATTGCGGAAACGATGTGGCTTGCTGCTCTCGAAGTAGTAGCTATCGCCGCTCTCCAGCACGTACACCTGACCGTTCACGGTAAGCTCCAGACGGCCTTCGACCAGCATCCCGGCCTCCTCGCCCTGATGCGAGAGCATGTCCATTCCGGTGTCGGAGCCCGGCGGATAGGTCTCGTCGAGAAAGGCGATGGCTCGCCCCGGATGCGCCTTGCCTACCAGTTTCATGCTCACCGCGCCGTCGGATATATCGATCAGCTCGCCGGCCTTGTAGACCACCTGGGTGTCGCTGTCCTGCTCGAAATCGGGGGAAAAGAACTCCACCAGCGACATGGGAATCCCGCCAAGCACCTTCTTCAGCGAACTGATCGAGGGGCTGACGCTGTTCTTTTCGATCATGGAAATGGTGCTGTTGGTAACGCCGGCACGCTTGGCGAGTTCACGCTGGGACAGACCCTTGAGCTTGCGGATGGTTTGCAGTCGAACGCCAACGTCCAATACGGGAGCCCCCTTTCAAGAGCGATGCGAAGAGGGGGCTATCATGGCAATGGCGTTCAGAATTTACAACACTGGCTCCGGACGAGCCGTCGCCCGGCTCGCGCGCCTCTCCCAAGGGTCAGAGGACCGGACCGGCGAGATCCGGCATGGCTGCGATGACGGTGATCTCTACCCGCACATCCGGCGAATACATCAGGGCCTGAACGGTGGTCCGTGCCGGCGCCGTTCCAGGCGTGACCCATGCATCCCACACCTCGTTCATGCCGGCGTAATCGCCCGCGATGTCCTTCAGGTGAATGGTTGCCGAAAGCAGGCGAGCCTTGCTGGTGCCCGCCTCTTCCAGCAAGCGCTCGATGCTCGACAAGGTTTCGCGGGTCTGCTCGCGGATGTCGCCGGTCAGGTCATCGGCCAGTTGCCCGGAGAGATACACCGCGCCGTTGTGGATCACCGCTTCGCTGTAGCGGGTTTCAGTGTGCAGCCGCCGGATGGGCATGTTTACGGGTCTCCTTGTGCTTGCCGTAACGGAAGATATCCAGCCCCTCGGTGCTGATCTGCGGACGCTTGGATGCCAGCAGATCAGCGAGCACACGGCCGGAGCCGCAGGCCATGGTCCAACCGAGGGTGCCATGGCCGGTATTGAGGAACAGGTTGCGATAGGGTGTCGCGCCGATGATAGGTGTGCCGTCTGGCGTGGCCGGTCGCAGGCCGGTCCAGAATACCGCGTCAGACGGATCGCCGCCCTGCGGATAGAGGTCGCCCACCACCATTTCCAGGGTTTCCCGCCGGCGCGGGTTGAGCGACAGGTCGTGCCCGGCGATCTCCGCCATGCCACCGACACGGATGCGCTGATCGAAGCGGGTAATGGCGACCTTGTAGGTTTCATCGAGCACGGTCGACTGCGGCGCCATGGCCGGATCGCTGATCGGCACGGTCAGCGAATAGCCCTTGAGCGGGTACACCGGCGCACGAATGCCCAACGGCTTGAGCATCTGCGGGCTGTAGCTGCCCAGCGCCAGCACGTAGCGATCGGCCGTCTCCAGCTTGCCGTCGATCCACACGCCGGCCAGCCGGTCACCGGCGTAGTCGAGGCGTTGAATATTCTGTTCGAAGCGGAATTCGACCCCGAGCGCCACGGCCATTTCAGCCAGGCGCGAGGTGAACAGCTGGCAATCGCCGGTCTGGTCATTGGGCAGCCGCAGCGCGCCGCTGAGCTTGTGCGAAACCTTGGCCAGCGCCGGTTCGACCCGCGCGATGCCGGCGCGATCGAGCAGCTCGTAGGGCACACCGGAGCGCTGCAGCACGGCAATGTCCTTGGCGGCGGCGTCGAGCTGCGCCTGGGTGCGGAACAGCTGTGTGGTGCCGAGCTGACGGCCCTCGTAGGCAATGCCGGTTTCCGCGCGCAGCTCGTCGAGGCAATCGCGGCTGTACTCGGACAGGCGCACCATGCGCTCCTTGTTCACCGCGTAGCGAGCCGCCGTGCAGTTGCGCAGCATCTGCGCCATCCACAGGTATTGGTCGACGTCACCGGTGAGCTTGATCGCCAGCGGTGCATGGCGCTGCAGCAACCACTTCATCGCCTTCAACGGGACGCCAGGTGCCGCCCACGGCGAGGCGTAGCCAGGCGAGACCTGCCCGGCATTGGCGAAGCTGGTCTCCATCGCCACCGCCGGCTGCCGGTCGACCACCACCACTTCGAAACCGGCCCGCGCCAGATAATAGGCGCTGGCAGTGCCGACCACGCCGCTACCCAATACCAGTACACGCATTGCAGCCTCCCGCCCGCTCGAACGAGCTTTTCCGGATCACTATTGAAACGGAGTATAAAAAGGCTCAAGCAGTGCTATTCACCATATAAAAAGCTATCTTTGGCCATTATTCACGCCAGTGACGCTTTATTTGGAGGGTATATCCCTTGAGAACCCGGCATCAGACGCGCCGCGAACTGGACAAGATCGACCGCCACATCCTGCGCATCCTGCAAGCCGAAGGACGCCTGCCCTTCACCGAACTGGGCGAGCGCGTCGGTCTGTCGACCACGCCGTGCACCGAGCGCGTCCGCCGCCTGGAGCGCGAAGGCATCATCATGGGCTACTCGGCGCGGCTGAACCCTCAGCATCTGAAAGCGGGCCTGCTGGTGTTCGTCGAGATCAGCCTGGCATACAAGTCCGGCGACATCTTCGAGGAGTTCCGCCGCGCCGTGCTCAAGCTGCCACACGTACTGGAGTGCCACCTGGTGTCCGGTGACTTCGATTACCTGGTCAAGGCGCGGATTTCGGAGATGGCTTCCTACCGCAAATTGCTCGGCGACATCCTGCTGAAACTGCCCCACGTGCGCGAATCGAAGAGCTATATCGTGATGGAAGAGATCAAGGAATCCCTCGACCTGCCAGTCCCGGACTAGAGCCGATGACGGCCATATTTGCGGCCTGACCAAGGAGCCTGCGAGGCACCGCTGGTCATGCCCGGCTTTGCTCCGTGGGCTCGCTCCGGTCTACCCTAGGGGTATGCAGACCTTTCATGACTCCTCGATGAACCACCGCACAACCGCGTCGAACGGCGCCGTACATGTACCCTCCTACTATGCCGCGAGCGTCAACCGTGAGCTGACGTTCGAGCCCCTGCAGGGCGAACAGCGTGCCGACGTATGCATCGTCGGCGGTGGCTTTTCTGGCCTCAACACGGCCATCGAACTGGCCGAGCGAGGCCTCAGCGTCATCCTGCTGGAAGCGCACCGCATCGGCTGGGGCGCCAGCGGGCGCAACGGTGGACAGCTGATCCGCGGCGTCGGGCATGACGTCGAGCAATTCAGCGAGATCATCGGCGAAGAAGGCGTCGATGAACTCAAGCACATGGGCTTCGAAGCCGTCGACATCGTCCGCCAGCGCATCGAGCGCTACGCCATCGACTGCGACCTGACCTGGGGCTATTGCGACCTGGCGACCAAGCCACGGCACCTGAAAGGCTTCGACGAGGAATATTCCGATCTGCTGCGCCTCGGTTATCCGCATCCGTTGCAGCGCGTGTCGCGCCCCAACCTGACCACGGTGGTGGGCTCGCAGCGTTACCTGGGTGGCCTGCTGGACATGGGTTCGGGCCATCTGCATCCGCTGAATCTGGCACTCGGCGAGGCTGCCGCGGCGCAGTCGCTGGGTGTGCGGCTGTTCGAGCAGTCGGCGGTCGAGCGCATCGAGTACGGCCCGCAGGTCAAGGTGCGTACCGCTCAAGGCGTGGTGCAGGCAGACAACCTGGTGCTGGCCTGCAATGCTTACCTCAACGGCCTGCAGCCGAAGCTCGCCGGCAAAGTGCTGCCGGCCGGCAGCTACATCATCGCCACCGAGCGACTGCCCGAACCGCTGTGTCGTGAACTGTTGCCGCAGAACATGGCGGTCTGCGATCAGCGCGTGGCACTCGATTACTTCCGCCTCAGCGCCGACGGCCGCCTGCTGTTCGGCGGCGCCTGTCACTATTCCGGCCGTGATCCGCAGGACATCGCCGCCTACATGCAGCCGAAGATGCTCGAGGTGTTTCCACAGCTGGTCGGCATCGGCATCAACTACCAGTGGGGCGGGATGATCGGCATCGGCGCCAACCGGCTGCCGCAGATCGGCCGGCTGCCGGAGCAACCCAACGTGTTCTACGCCCAGGCCTATTCCGGCCACGGCCTGAATGCCACGCACCTGGCCGGTCGCCTGCTTGCCGAAGCCATTGCCGGCCAGCAAAGCAGCGGTTTCGACCTGTTCGCCAAGGTGCCGCATCCGACGTTCCCCGGCGGACCGGCCTTGCGCTCGCCACTGCTGGCGTTGGGCATGCTCTGGTATCGACTGAAGGACCGATTCTGAATTTTCGGACGAAGCGCAACGTCCAAGCATGACTGAAAGGATGCATTCCCGGAGAAACCTTGCGCATTTACCTGACACTCCTGCTGCTACTGCTGCTGGCCGGCTGTGCCAGCCACCCCACGCCAACCGAGTCCTATTCCGTGGCACCGGACGCGTCGCCGCTTGGCCGGCGCATCCAGCAGCTCGCCGCCGCGCACAATTACGGCTACTCGGGCTTTCGCCTGCTGCCGGAGAGCACCGAAGCCTTCGCCGCACGCACCGAGATGATCCGCGCGGCACAGGTCAGCCTCGATATCCAGTACTACATCGTCCATGACGGCCTCACCACACGTGCGCTGATCGACGAAGTGCTGCAAGCCGCCGACCGCGGCGTGCGCGTGCGGCTGCTGCTGGACGACATCACCAGCCATGGCGAGGACTACCGCATCGGCACCCTTGCCGCCCACCCCAACATTCAGATCCGCGTCTTCAACCCACTTCACCTCGGCCGCAGCAACGTCATCACCCGGTCCATGGGACGCCTCCTGCACCTTTCGCTGCAGCATCGGCGCATGCACAACAAGCTGATGCTGGTCGATGGCAGCCTGGCCGTCGTCGGCGGACGCAACCTCGGCGACGAATACTTCGAGGCCGACCAGGCGATGAACTTCACCGACATCGACCTGCTCGGCGCGGGCCCGGTGGCCGAACAGCTCGGCAAGAGCTTCGACCGCTACTGGAACAACCAATTGAGCGTACCTATCCAGCGCTTTCTCTGGTGGCAACCGCAACCGCGCCAATTGGACAAGGCACGCCAGCAACTGAGCGACTATCTGCAGCAGGCCAGGCAGGAGAACAGCGAGCAGTATCGGCGCCTGATGCAGTACAAGCAGCGACCGCAACTGCAGCAGTGGCTGGACGAGCTCATCTGGGCTCCGGGCAGAGCGATGTGGGACGCCCCGGAAAAACTGCTCGCCGAAGGCATACCGGCAGCATCGCTGCTGCTGACCACGCAACTTGCCCCGACCATGCAGGCCGTGAGCAGCGAACTGACACTGGTTTCGGCCTACTTCGTGCCGACCGATAGCGGCGTGGAATACCTGGCCGATCGCACCGGCGCAGGCGTGACGGTGCGCATTCTCACCAACTCACTGGAGGCCACCGACGTGCCGGCCGCCCATGGTGGCTATGCACCCTACCGCGAGACCATGCTGGAACTCGGCGTGCGCCTGTTCGAACTGCGACGGCAGCCGGAGCAGGAAGCCTCTTACAGTTTTCTCGGGGAGTCGGAATCCAGCCTGCATAGCAAGGCAGCGGTATTCGACCAGCAGAAGGTTTTCATCGGCTCGCTGAATTTCGATCCGCGCTCGGTACTGTGGAATACCGAGGTGGGGATTCTGGTGGAAAGCCACGAACTGGCCCGCGAGGTCCACCGCCTCATACTGGAGGGCATGTCGCCAGCACTGAGCTACGAGGTACGGCTGGTGGAGCGCGATGGCCGCAAGCAACTGACGTGGATCGCCGAGGATGGCGGCCAGCTACGCACGATCGAAAAGGAACCTGGCGGGCTCTGGCGACGTTTCAACGCCTGGTTCGCCGACGTCATCGGCCTCGAGAAGATGCTTTAGTGGCCTGTTTGCTAAGTCCAGTTGGTCAATTTCGCTGCCCATGGCCCGATATCGCGTCGCTGCTCCTTGCCTGAGCCCGGCTATGACTCGTCACAAAGCCTTCGCGGAGCAATATTCAGCCGAACTTGCCTCAACCAACTCACCGCACAGGCCACAAGGTTCGCGACAAGCTGCCGCACGATGTCGTCCGTTCGGCTACAAGCCGTGACAAATCATTCTTTGGGGTGATACCACTCGGCCAGCAGTCCGTTAGGCTCCAACGTGTTGCTGCCACGCACGCATAGCTTCTATAAAAATAAAAAGGAGCACGACAATGGACCGTTTAACTCGCTTCTGGCTATTGCTGATACTCGTGATATCGCCCGGCTTTACCGAGGCGGCCCCGCCCGAAAGCCCCTCTGCACTGCAGAACTTGCAGATCCACGCCAATCGCGCGACCAGCAGCCTGCTGCTCTACCGAGGCGAAGGTTTTCAGAAGGCGCACCTGTCGCGCCTGGAAGACGACATCCGTGCACTGAACGCCGCCCTGCTCAACGTCGCCAATCCCACCAGTGCCCTGCGCGAAAGTCACCAGGCGCTTCAGGCTCGGCTGCGCGAAGGCGCTGGCTTCGGCTACGAGGAAGACGACATGCCCTGGGGCTGGCCGCTGGAGATGAGCAAGGCGCTGCGCGACTTCCTCACCGCCGTTCGCGCGCAGCAAGGGGCGGACGCTCAAGCCGAATTGCCGGCCAAGGTTGAATACCTGGCCGTTCAATACCTCAGCCGCGCCTATATCGGCTCGTTCGAGATCGCCCGCGAACAGCCGGACACCTATCTCGGACAGGACGAGCGCCACCTGGTACCGGCGATCGACGCTCAGCTGGCCGAACTGGATGGCAAGCGCGATCCGGCGCTGGCCAAACTCAAGACCCGCTGGGATTTCCTCAAGGTGGCGCTGGCAGACATGAACAGCGGCAGCAACAACTTCACCACCGCCTCAGGTCGGCCCTTCGCGCCAATCATGGTCGACCGCCATGCGCGCAGCCTCAGCGATCAGTGGATGGCGGCCAAGCCTTGACATCAACCGTGGGCGGCTGAGTCGCGCAGCCGCACAGGACCGACCCGTGCCTCGATGGCGAGGCGCAACGGTTCACGCAGACCGAGCATGAAACCAAGCTCGGCAGCGACGAACAGCGGCCCGATGATCAGCCCGGTGAGATCATCGACGAACGCCGGCTTGCGTCCCTCGAAATAATGCCCGATGAACTGGATGATCCAGCCGAGCGCGAACAATCCCACCCCAACGCCCAGCCACAGCGCCATCGTCGCGCCGGCCAGAACTGCGCCCAGCCATACGCAGAGCAGCAGCACGGCGCTCATCAGCAAGCCGTAACGCAGATCGAGACGAAGGTAGAAAACCGCAGCGGCGAGCGACACCAGCGCCGCCGGGCTCAGCCACAACCCGGCCCATACGATGCCCGGCCGCGACAGCAGGATCGCCACCGCCAGCACGATCAGCGGAATGCCGATGAAATGGGTGAGCAGGTTGCGCGGATCGCGATGATAGGCCGCGTACTGCGTCAGGTGATCGGTGAGGGTCTTCATTGGCGGCATCTCCGGAAGTCGCGTCTGGCCAAGCTTAGCCGGTCGCTGCGACTGCAGCGTCGCCAGAAACAGGGCGATCGCGCCAACATCGGTGGCTGCCGGGCTACTGCTCGGGACGATAGCCCAGCCGCAGACCACCCCAGTGGCGCCCACCGACCATGATCGGCACGGACAGGTCGTGCATCAGTTCCCCGGTATCGCGGCTGTAGGTCTGCAACAGCAGACGGCGCTGATGGCTGCCGCAGCGCCCGCCGGTGCGATCGTTGAACAGGCGCTTGCTACGGCTCTTGAGGCGGTCGATTTCCGGGTTGCCCACCGGTGGCTGGCTGAACGCGCGGTTGTGGGTCGGCACGTAGCCTTCCGGCGTCGTGGCGATGGCATACACCAGCGCCGAATGTTTCTGCAGCAACGGCTCCTGAATAGCCGGCAGGACCTCGTCGGCATAGCGGTCGAAGCGTGTCTGATACTTCACCGGATCGGTGTTGGCCTGCGCCCGATAGTTGCGGTCGAAGAGGTCATCGAGACTGACCCGACCAGCCTGGATATCGGCTTCGAAACGCGCACCGATGGCCGCTGCCCCCTGGCGCGCCAAGTCGAACATGGCCTGGTGATAATCGTCGAGCTGGACTTCGGCCAGTTGCTCGCTGGCGCTCTCGGCCTGCGCTACCAGACGTTCCGCCGCCAGCTCGAGCTGGCGGGTCTGCTCCTCGCTGTCCAGGGCATCGGTACGCAGCTGATCGAGGGCACCGAACTGGCCGGTCAGGCGCTGATGGTTGTCGGCGGTGCCGGTGGTGATCTGCTCGACCTGGCTTTCGACGCTGCCGGCCAGTTCGGCGATGCCGCTGAGCTGCTCACCGGTGCTGGCGATCTGCTCGGCCGCGGCGTCCAGCTCGTTGCCCTGGCGCTGGATGTAACTGACCACCGCTTCGCTCTGCTCGCGGATGTCGGCCACCATGCGACCGACCTCCTCGGTGGCACTGGAGGTGCGCGCCGCCAGGCTGCGCACCTCGTCGGCGACCACGGCAAAGCCGCGGCCGGCTTCACCGGCACGGGCGGCCTCGATGGCTGCGTTGAGGGCCAGCAGGTTGGTCTGGCTGGCGATGGACTGGATCACGTCGGTAATGCGGCGGATTTCCTCGGTCCGCACCGAGAGCCCGTCAATCAGCTCACGGCTGGCGTGGGTCTGGGCACTGAGCTGTTGCATGCGTTCGATGGCACGCTGCAGTTCGGCTTGCCCGGTGTCGCTGCGCTCGCGCACGGCTTGCGCGGCATCCAGCGTGTGCCGGGCCCGCTCGGCGCTGTCCTGCTCGGTGGCGGCGATGGCCTGGGCGCCATTGGCGATTTCGCTGACTGCCTGCAGCTGCGATTTCAAGCGAATGGCCAGCTGCTCGGCGCTGAAAGCGACCTGAGCAGCAGACAGGGCGTTGTGGCAGGTATTGCGCGAGAGATTCTTGGTCAGCTCGGCGAAGCTCTGCGGCGCCTCGTCGACAGCCGTGGCGCCGCCGGCCGCCGCACCCCACGAGGTGAACCAGGGCCAAAGCGCCGCCACCATCAGCAGCGCAGCGGTCACTGGCAAGGGCGGTGCCAGCCAATAATGCACGAGCAGCACACCGATGATCAGCACGGCATGGAACGCGGCGGCCTTGGAGTGGCGGTAGGCGGGGCTCATGGACGGCCTCTTGTGCTTTGTCGGATCGATCCGACGTTGTACCCATACCCTCCAATAAAGAACAGTAGTGCCTTAGTAGCAACGTGCCGTCATCGGAGGCTTACTCCAGTCTTAACGGCCGCACCCGCGCAAACTGAAGCGATAGACCTCCTTCTCCAAGCGCCGTCGGTCGTCAGCCAGCGACTGGACGATCAGGCGCGGTCAGCGGCAGGGACAGCTGCACGCGCCGACGCAACCACGGGCTGGGGCGATAGCGCGCCTCGCCGCCATAGCAGCCCTGCATGGCCTGAAGGATGGCGAGAATTCGCCCCGCGCCGTAGTGCTCGGCAAAGCCCAGTGGCCCTTTCGGATAGCCCAGCGCCAGGGTGATCGCGCGGTCGAGCGTCTGCGCATCGGCAATACCCTTCTGCGCAATCTCACAACCGAGATTGACGATGCTCGCCACCACCCGCTGACTGACGAAACCGGGCGAGTCGTTGATCACCTCCACCGGTACGCCATCGTGACTCAGGGCCTGTCGCGCCTGTGCTTCGAGCGCGGGGTCGAGCGCCGGTTGGCGCATCAGTACCCGGCGCCGGTCGAAGTCGGCGAACAGGTCGAAGGCGATACTGCGCGTGGCGGGCAGATTCAGCCTGGCGATCATCGTGGCGGCATCCTCACCCAGCGGGGTGATCAGGCAGATGGCGCGCTCCGATGGCCTCTCGCCGGTTTCCAGCTGCGTACCGGCCTCGCGTAACAACGCCGCCAGCTGGCCACGCAATTCGGCATCCTGACTGTCCAGCCAGAACGGGCGCTCGACGACTACCGGCGGCAATTTTGGCTCCGGCGTGCGGATCTGCTGGCCGTTCTCGTAGCGGTAGTAACCCTGCCCGGTCTTGCGTCCGAGCAACCCCGCGGCGACCCGCTGCGCCGCCTGGTAGGACGGTGTATAGCGCGGGTCCTGATAGAACTGCTGGTACACCGACTCCATCACCGCATGGGAAATATCCAGCCCGGTGAGATCGAACAGCTCGAACGGCCCCATGCGAAAGCCCGGGCCGTCGCGCAGAATGCGATCGATCTGCTCGGCATCGGCGATACCCTCGGCAAGGATGCGCTGCGCCTCGGTGCTATAGGCGCGACCGGCATGGTTGACCAGAAAGCCGGGAGTATCCGGCGTGATCGCCGGAAAATGCCCAGCCTCTTCGGCCAGCTTGACCAGTCGCTCGATGTTCTGCGGATCGCTGCGCTCACCGCGCACCACTTCCACCAGCTTCATCAGCGGCACCGGATTGAAGAAGTGAAAACCCGCCACCCGCTCCGGGTGCTGGCAGGCCGCGGCGATGCGCGTGACGGAAAGCGACGAGGTGTTGGTCGCCAGCACCGCGTCCTCGGCGAGCAGCGACTCCAGCTCGAGGCAGAGCGCCTGCTTGGCCTCGAGATTCTCGACGATCGCCTCGATCACCAGATCGCAGCCGGACAGATCGGCCAGCGCGGGTGCCGCCTGCATGCGCGCCAGCGTGGCGTCGAGCTCGGCGACGCTCAGCCGCCCCTTGGCCACGCCGCGCTCGAGCAGCTCGCGGTTGAAGCGCAGCGCCTCGCTGATCGACTCGCTGCGTGCATCATGCAACCACACCTGCTTGCCGGCGCCGGCGAACAATTGCGCGATCCCGCGGCCCATGGCGCCCGCGCCGACGATGCCGATACGCTCAAACATGCAAACCTCCTCACGAGCAATGTGAAATTTCGCAGTGCGGAACAAGATTCCATCGAATTGACCCTGAGCGTAAAGACTGCCAATCTCCAGTGCAAGTCAGCAGCCGAACCGCTCGTTCATGTCCGATCAGTCCTATCCTGCCGCCACACTGCAACAGGTCGAAAGCTCGTTGACCGGGTTCTTCCGGGACCTGGGTTGCCAGCTCAAGGAGTACGGCCCGCAGCGCGTGGTGGTCGAACTGCTGTTGTTGCCGCGTCACCTGAACAACGCCAGCAACCTGCACGGCGGCGTCACGGCGACCCTGCTGGACGTGGCGATGGGGCTCTGCGGAACCTGGGTCGAACAGCCGGAACAGCGCCGCGTGGCGACCACGCTGTCGATGAACGTGAACTTCAGCGCACCGGCGCCAGTGGGCAGCCGCATCCGTGCGATCGCTGTCTGCCGCTCCGCCGGGCACAAGGTGTTCATGGCCAGCTGCGACCTGCTGGACGAAAAGGACCAGTTGCTGGTCTTCGGCGAAGGCGTATACAAGCGCGGCAAACTGCGTAGCGAGCTGCCCTGAGCGATGCTTGCCCTGCTCCCGCTGGCGCTCGTTTGCGAGCTGTTCGCGCTGGTCACGCGCCTGCAGTTGCCGAGCGTGATCAGTGGTGCGCTGTTGGTGCTGTTCTTCGCCTGGCGCTGGCGCTCGCTGATGCCCTACCCGCGCCGGCTCGGAGTGGTCACCCTGGGGCTGTTCGGCTACTGGGTATTGTTCAACGAGCCTGACTGGCGGCAGGCCCAGCGGATGCTCGGCGCCGCGGCCTACTATGGCGCGTTCATCGGCGCGCTCGGGCTTGCCCATTGCGCGGTCAAGCGGATGCCGCAACTTGGCGAGCTGCATCGATTGCTGTTACGGCAACCGGGTGCCAGCCTCTACCCGAGCTATCTGTTCAGCACCTTTGCGATCAGCTCGGTGCTGAGCTTCGGCATGCTCAATCTGGTCTGCGGTTCACTGGAGCGCTATCTGGATCGGCAGTCGTACAGTCCGACCCAGCGCCGCGAGGGCGCCAGGGGCGTGATGGTGACGGCCCTGCGCGGCTTCGCTCTGGTGCCCTTGCTGGCACCGACCAGCGTGGCAGTAGCGATCCTCACCCGCGAGTTGCCGGGACTGAGCTGGAGCGCCCTGCTGCCATTCGGCCTGCTCTGCGGCGCCATCCTGCTGTTGGTGGGTTGGCCGATGGAAAACCACCGTCTGCGGCAATTGCGGGAAACCGATGCCCCGGCAAGTGGCTCGAGCACTACCGGGCCGGCAAATGGGCTGCGCAACCTGCTGTACGGCAGCTTGCTCGGCATCCTGCTGATCGCGCTGCTGGCCAGCCTGACCCCACTCTCGGCGACCCAGGCCGCCATGCTGCTGGTGCCGCTCGCGGTAGTCGGGCTGCTGCTGTATCAGGGCGGCTCGCCGACAACGGTCTATGCCGAGGTACGCGACACCCTGGCCGGCATGCGCAACGAAACCTTCATCTTCGCCTGCTCGGCACTGCTCGGTGGCCTCACGGCTGTGCTGATCCCGGTCGAGAGACTCGCCAGCCACTTCAGCAGCACGCCGTTGGCGCTGTTCGGTCTCGGCAGTGCCGGCATGCTGGCGATCATCGCCCTGGCCCTGCTCGGTGTCGCGCCGATCATCTCCCTGAGCCTGTGCGCCGCACTGCTCGCGCAGCTGGCCGGACACGGCGTGGCGATCATGCAGCCGGCAGTGGCGCTGCTGATCGGTTTTTCGCTGGCCATGCTGCTCTCGCCCTATGGCCCCTCGGCGCTAATGCTGGCGCGCCACGCGCAATTGTCGCCGTGGCGCATCGCCTTCGGCTGGAACGGCCGCTTCGTGCTGCTGGTGCTCGGCCCGCTGTTGCTGGTGCCGCTGCTGGCGTAGCGTTCACATCCAGCCGTATTCGGCCATCGACAGCGGCTCGCCGTCACCGACGATGAAGTGATCGAGCACCCGCACATCGATCAGTGCCAGCGCTTCTTTCAGCCGCTGGGTCAGCTGACGATCCGCCTGACTTGGCTCGGCGACGCCGGACGGGTGATTGTGGGTGAGGATGACCGCCGCCGCATTCTGCGCCAGGGCGCGTTTGACCACCTGCCGCGGGTAAACGCTGGCGCCATCGATGGTGCCGTGGAACAACACCTCGAAGGCCAGCACGCGATGCTTGGAGTCGAGAAACAGACAGCCGAACAGTTCGTGCGGCTCATGCCGCAGCCGCGCCTTGAGGTAGTCGCGCACCGCCTGCGGCGACTCCAGCGCCGAATCCCGGCGCAGCCGCTCGGCCAGATGCCGGCGGCCCATCTCCAGCACTGCCTGCAGCTGGGTAAACTTCGCCGGCCCCAGGCCCAGGTGTGCACTGAATTGATCGAGCTCCGCCTCCAGCAATGCGCGCAGGCTGCCGAACTCGGCGAGCAGATGGCGAGCCAGATCCACCGCACTTTTGCCGGCGACCCCGGTACGCAGAAATATCGCCAGCAATTCGGCGTCGGAAAGCGCAGCGGCGCCCTGTTCGAGTAGCTTTTCCCGCGGCCGCTCCGCCGCCGGCCAGTCACGTATGCTCATGTCCTCTCCCTGTCGAGCAAGCCCACTTTTCCGCTGTGGGCGCTGTGCTATCTTAGCCCGTCATTTTTCCGGGGTATCGGGCGTGTTCTGACCTGGTTCTCACTCCGGAGAGTCCCTAAGAGATAACAAGGCAGGCCTATGCAGCGGCTGTATCGTAAACGCATCGTCCTGGGCGTCGGCGGCGGCATCGCCGCCTACAAGAGCGCCGAACTGGTCCGCCGCCTGCGCGACCACGGCGCCGAAGTCCGGGTGGTGATGACCCAGGGCGGTCGTGAATTCATCACGCCTCTCACCCTGCAGGCGCTCTCCGGCCATCCGGTTCATCTGGACCTGCTTGACCCCGCCGCCGAAGCGGCGATGGGCCACATCGAACTGGCACGCTGGGCAGACCTGGTATTGATCGCGCCGGCCACCGCCGACCTCATGGCCCGCCTGGCTCAGGGCGTCGCCAATGATCTGCTGACCACCGTGGTGCTGGCGACCAATGCCCCGGTCGCCCTGGCACCGGCCATGAACCAGGCCATGTGGGCCGACCCGGCCACCCAGGCCAATCGCGAATTGCTGCTGGAACGTGGCATTCGTCTGTTCGGCCCCGGTTCCGGCAGCCAGGCCTGCGGCGACGTCGGCATGGGCCGCATGCTCGAGGCCGACGAACTGGCCCAGGCCGCCGCGGACTGCTTCGCGACCGGCCTGCTGACGGGCAAGCATCTGCTGATCACCGCAGGTCCGACCCAGGAAAACATCGATCCGGTTCGCTACATCACCAACCACAGCTCCGGCAAGATGGGCTTCGCCTTGGCCGAGGCGGCCGCCGAAGCTGGCGCGCGGGTCACGCTGGTGACCGGCCCGGTATTCCTGCCGACGCCCGATCGCGTACAGCGCATCGACGTGGTCAGCGCCCGCGACATGCTCGCCGCATGCGAAGCGGCGATGCCCTGCGACATTCTCGTCGCCGCAGCAGCGGTAGCCGACTACCGCCCGGAAGTGGTGGCACCGCACAAACTGAAGAAAGACCCCACGACCGGTGACGGCCTGCTGCTGCAGATGGTGCGCAACCCGGACATTCTCGCCACGCTGGCCAGCCGCGCGGACCGCCCGTTCTGCGTCGGTTTCGCCGCGGAGACCGAGAATCTGCTGGAGTACGCCACACGCAAGCTGCGCGACAAGAATCTCGACCTGATCGTCGCCAATGACGTCGCCAACCCCAGCATCGGCTTCAACAGCGAAGACAACGCCGTCAGCGTGATCGACCGCCAGCAACACGAAACCCGTTTCGGCCAGGCCAGCAAGGGACATATCGCCCGCGCGCTGGTGGCCTTCATCGCCGACCGCTACAAAGAGTCCTGACATGCACGCACTTCAAGCCAAGATTCTCGACCCTCGCCTCGGCCAGGACTTCCCCCTTCCCGAGTATGCGACACCGGGCTCCGCCGGCCTTGACCTGCGCGCCATGCTGCAGAGCGACGCCGTGCTCGAACCGGGCCAGACGCTGCTGATTCCCACCGGCCTGGCCATCCACATCGCCGATCCGACCCTGGCCGCGCTGATCCTGCCGCGTTCGGGCCTGGGCCATAAGCACGGCATCGTGCTCGGCAACCTGGTCGGTCTGATCGACTCGGATTACCAGGGCGAGCTGATGGTGTCCTGCTGGAACCGCGGGCAGAGCGCCTTCACCATCGCCGTCGGCGAGCGCATCGCACAGCTGATGCTGGTACCGGTGGTACAGGCCCGCTTCGAACTGGTCGACAGCTTCGACAGCAGCGACCGCGGTGCTGGCGGCTTCGGCCACTCCGGCAGCCACTGAGTCACCGCGTACCGCTTATCTTCAGGATGATTCGAGGAGCTTCATGGCACTCTTCAAGCGCACCGCCAAGGATTCAGGCGTTCTGAACCCGACCGATACCCGCAGCAAGCGCGGCGGGTTCACCCTCAAGCCATTGCTCGGTGGCCTAACAGCCTGCCTGATCGGGCTCGGCGCGGCCGCCGCGCTGATCTGGCTCGGGCTGCAGGGCGCTCAGCAGCAGCAACAGACGCAACTCGCCGAGGCCTGGAGCCAGAGCCAGGCAAGCGCATTGCAGCAGGCACTGCGACGACTGCGTGCCGACGCCCAGACAGCGGTGGAGCAGCAACGTCTGGTGGACGTCGTCCGCGGTGATGCCGAGCGCAGGCGCGAAGCCGAACAGCGCCTGCTGGAGTTGCCCGGCGTGGTCGACGCGCACCTCAATCCACGCGGCAGAGCGGTGCCGGACACCAGCCGCCCGGGCCCGCTGAACTTCGCTGCGCTCGATCTGCTGCAGCGGGTCGAAGCAGGCCAGTCGGCCGCTCCGGAAGCCTACAAGATCGACAACCGCTGGCTGCTCTACAGTGCGATTCCGCTGCGCGCAGAGGGTGAGCAGGCGATTCGTGGCACGCTGCTGCTGGTCAGCGATCTCCAGCACCTGTTCGCGACACTCCCGGCGCTGCCCGACGAAGCCGGCCAGCTGCGGCTGACCCAGCAGTTCTCCGGCGCACCCGAGCAGGTGCTGCTGCAGCGCGGCACCGCGGCCGACAATGCTTCCGCGCTGACCCTCGCCAGCGGCAACGCCAACTGGAAGCTGGCCTACCTGCCCGGTGCTATCGATCAGCCGGCGCTCATGCCGCTGCTCCTGCTCGCGGCCGCTCTGGTGGCGATTGCCGGCGTGCTGATCGGCCTGCAGCTGGTGCTCGGTAGCCAGCAACGCAGGCTACGCGAAGACGTGTTGCAGATGAGCCGTCTGCTACAGGAACTCTCCACCGGCAAGACCATCAAAATACCGGCCTTGAGCCTGCCGGTCCTCGACGCACTGGCCAGGAACATGGTCCGACTGCCTGTCCGCCAAGCTGGGCCGGCTCCGACTCAGGCACCCGCCGCGGCTCCAGCCGTTCGGCCCGCCAAACCTACCGAGTACGTCGATCCGCGCTTGCCGGACACCGATATTCTCGACATCGATATTCTCGACGAGGACCAGGACATCTTCGGCCTCGACACCAAGGAGCGAGAACCCGCAATGAGCAGTGCCAAAGCCCCGAATTTGCCCGCCAGTATCTTCCGCGCCTACGATATCCGTGGCGTTGTCGGCGACAGCCTGACTACCGAGACCGCCTACTGGGTCGGCCGCGCCATCGGGTCCGAGAGCCTCGCCAAGGGTGAACCCAACGTATCGGTTGGCCGCGACGGACGCCTGTCCGGCCCCGAACTGGTCCAGCACCTCATCCAAGGCCTGCTCGACAGCGGTTGCGACGTCAGCGATATCGGCATGGTGCCGACGCCGGTGCTCTATTACGCAGCCAACATTCTCGCCGGCAAGTCCGGCGTGATGCTCACCGGTAGCCACAACCCACCGGACTACAACGGCTTCAAGATCGTCATCGCCGGCGACACCCTGGCCAACGAACAGATCCAGACCCTGCGCAAACGCATCGAGACCAACGACCTGTCCAGCGGCGTCGGCAAGGTCGAGCAGGTCGATGTACTGGAGCGCTACTTCGAGCAGATTCGCAATGACATTGCCATGGCCAAGCCGATGAAGGTGGTGGTCGACTGCGGCAACGGCGTGGCCGGCGTCATCGCCCCGCGCATGATCGAGGCGTTGGGCTGCACCGTGATCCCGCTGTACTGCGAGGTCGACGGCAACTTCCCGAACCACCATCCGGACCCGGGCAAGCCCGAGAATCTGGTCGATCTGATCGCCAAGGTGAAATCCGAGAAGGCCGACCTGGGCCTGGCCTTCGACGGCGACGGCGACCGCGTCGGCGTGGTGACCAACGCCGGCAGCATGATCTACCCAGACCGTCTGCTGATGCTGTTCGCCAAGGATGTGGTATCACGCAACCCAGGCGCCGACATCATCTTCGACGTCAAATGCACCCGCCGCCTGACGCCGCTGATCAGCGGCTACGGTGGCCGCCCGGTGATGTGGAAGACCGGCCACTCGCTGATCAAGAAGAAGATGAAGGAATCCGGGGCATTGCTGGCCGGTGAAATGAGCGGGCATATCTTCTTCAAGGAGCGCTGGTTCGGCTTCGACGACGGCATCTACAGCGCCGCGCGGCTGCTGGAAATCCTCAGCCAGGACAAGCGTGACGCCGAGCAGGTGTTCGCCGCGTTCCCCTGCGATATCTCGACGCCGGAGATCAACATCACGGTGACAGAGGAAAGCAAATTCACCATCATGGACGCCCTGCAACGTGACGCTCAGTGGGGCGAAGCCAACCTGATCACCCTCGACGGTGTACGGGTCGACTATCCCAAGGGCTGGGGCCTGATCCGCGCCTCGAACACCACACCGGTTCTGGTGCTGCGCTTCGAGGCCGACAGCGAGGAAGAACTCGGCCGTATTCAGGACGTTTTCCGCGCACAGCTACTCAACGTTGCACCCGACCTCAAACTGCCGTTCTGATTTGCGGAGCCCTGCATGACCCTCAGCCGTGAAGCTGCCACCCAATTCGCCAAGGTACTGTCCGAGGCGCTGCCCTACATCCGCCGCTTCGTCGGCAAGACGCTGGTCATCAAGTACGGCGGCAACGCGATGGAGAGCGAGGAGCTGAAAACCGGCTTCGCGCGCGACATCGTGCTGATGAAGGCGGTCGGCATCAATCCGGTGGTGGTGCACGGTGGCGGTCCGCAGATCGGCGACCTGCTCAAGCGGCTGAACATCGAAAGCCACTTCATCGACGGCATGCGGGTCACCGACAGCCAGACCATGGACGTGGTGGAGATGGTCCTCGGCGGGCAGGTCAACAAGAGCATCGTCAGCCTGATCAACCAGCATGGCGGCAGCGCCATCGGCCTGACCGGCAAGGACGCCGGCCTGATCCGCGCCAAGAAGCTCAAGGCCACGCGGCAGACACCGGAAATGACCAAACCGGAAATCATCGACATCGGCCATGTCGGCGAAGTCACCGGCGTCAATGCCGAACTGCTGGAAATGCTGGTGCAGGGCAACTTCATCCCGGTGATCGCGCCGATTGGCGTGGGCGAGAACGGCGAGTCCTACAACATCAACGCCGACCTGGTCGCAGGCAAGGTGGCCGAAGCGCTGAAAGCCGAGAAGCTGATGCTGCTGACCAACATCGCCGGCCTGATGGACAAGCAGGGCAGCGTGCTGACCGGCCTGTCCACGGCCCAGGTCGACGCACTGATCGCCGATGGCACCATCTACGGCGGCATGCTGCCGAAGATCCGCTGCGCGCTGGAAGCGGTGCAAGGCGGCGTCAACAGCGCTCACATCATCGATGGCCGCGTGCCCAATGCGGTGTTGCTGGAGATCTTCACCGACGTCGGCGTCGGCACGCTGATCACCAACAGCCAGGGCTGAAGCAGACGCAAAAGCAAAGGGAGCCTAGGCTCCCTTTTTCATGCCGCGCTGTCCGCCAGTCAGAGATCGATACGGAACGACTCGAGCATAGCCGGAATGCCCGGGAACATACCGATGCCCAGCATCACCGCGCAAAGCACGATGAAGACGATCGTCGGGATGACCCAACGGTGCAGGTGGCTCAGGGACTGGCCCCGCTCCTTGTCGCCGATCAGCCCGAGATTGTCGAGCAGCACGGTCAGTGACCAGCCGAACACCGGGTTAACCAGCGCCGAAGAGAAGATCACGATGGCTGCCGACTGCGAGGTCTTGCCCTCGCGGGTCATCTGCATGCCCGCTTCCAGCAGCGGCAGGAACACCCCGACCATCAATGCCACGCTCAGTACCGGCGGCCAGATCGCCAGGTCCATCGGATAACCCCAAAGCGCCGCAACCACGCAGAGCAGGCCGGTGAGCAACGCACCGGCGGGAATCGGGCGCTTGGCAATGGCAGCCGGCACCATGAAGGTGCCCCAGGACGAGGCCAGGTTACCGCCGCCCAGCGACGTCCCGACGATCTGCCGTGCCGCTGCAACGCACATGGTGTCATCGATGTTCATCAACACCTTCTTCGCCTTCGGCGGATAGTTCAGCTGCTGGAACACTCGATGTCCGAGAAAGTCCGGCGACCACATGGCTACCGCCAGCACGGCGAAGGGCGCGACGGCAATGAAGTGATGCAACTCGGGCAGACCGATCTGCCAGCCGGTGTTCTCGCCCCACCAGTACATTGGATTCAGGCTGGGCACGCCCGGCTCGGTGGTGAATTCGAACGGAGCGCCCAAGGCGAAGGCGATCACCGCCGCGAGCGCCGAGCCCAACGGAATCGCCAGCCAGCGCATGCGGATGTGTTCGAGATAGGCGTACATCACGATGGTGGCGAACACCACGACGAAGGCGATGTAGCCCATGTCGAAGCTGTCGGCCCAGCCAAACAGTTTCTTGATCTGCGAGGTGATGCCGATGAAGCCCAGGTACAGCAGCAGACCACCGCAGACGCCGTCGCTGGTCAGGCGCGCCAACAGGCTACCGCCCTTGAAGACACCCAAGGTGAAACCGAGCACACCCACCATGATTCCCAACGCCATCGGATGCCCGCCCGACGCGACGATCAAGGGAATCAGCGGGATCAGCGGCCCGTGGGTCCCGGCCAGGTTGACCGTGGGATTGAGAAAACCGGAGAACACCACGACAAACAGCAGCGCCGCAATCAGCATCTCGTAGCGCGCGTTCTCGATCACGAACTCGTTGGAAAGCCCCATCGGGCCGGCGAAAGCCGCAACAACAGCCGCCACCATGACGATCTTGCCGATGGTCGCCGCCATCGCCGGCACCCAGTCCTCGTACTCGAAACGGTAGTCACGAAACGGCAGGTTTATGCCCCAGCGCTTCGGCGCCATGATCTCCAGTTCGTGCTCGAGGTATTCAGAGCGAGTCGCGAAATCTCCCTTCGGCTTGTGAAGCTCCTGATAACTGCGTAGGTCCCTACCATTCATGCTAGTCAGCCATACCGAAAAATTTGCGCCACGGTACAGACTGACCCCGAGCAACTCATCACGACCTTGAAACTATTGAGCTAGAGCGGTCTTTTATGATAGTAAGCAAGCTACTCATTGAGCTACTGGCATGCCAAATAGCCACGCCGAACCGCGCAGATCAGTTGAATCAAAGAGGTATCAGCATCTTACTGCTTTTGCCCTAGCAGTTCGGCAATTCGCTGGCGATCGCTGGCAAAGCTGACTTCCGCATCGGCGCGCGCCTTTTCGAAACGCTTGAGGTCGCGCAGCAGGCTTTGCTCTTCCTTTTCCAGGTTTTCGATCTGTGCCAACAGGTTACCCGGCACCTTGCGGCCCGCTCGCTCATGGTCCGCCGCCTGCTTGCGCAAGCTGGCGTGCTGGCTGCGTATGGATTGCAGATTGCCCCGAGCCAAGCCCATCACGCTGTCGAGCTCGGAAAGCTTGCGGGTTTCCGCCCGTTCGACATCCTCGACACTGGTATACAGACGCAGTAGCTGCGCATCCGATGCAGCGCGAGCCTTCTGCGCCTGCATACGGGCAAACTCCTCCGCGGTCGGTGCCGGCGGCACCTCGCGGACCACTCGCCCTTGCTCGTTGAGCACCTGATATCCGCGCGAAATGTGTTGCGGCGGCACGCCATGGCGATCGAGTACGACCACGCCACGGTCGTCCACATAGCGATACAGCTCGGCAGCCGAGGCCAGTACCGGACATATGACTCCCAGCAGGAGCATCGTACGAGCGGCTACCGATTTACGCATGGCGCATTACCTACCCAGAGTCAGATTCCGTACTGCTCGCGATAAGCCTGTACCGCGGGCAGGTGCTGTTTCAGTTGAGCGTCGTCGGCGAGATATTCCAGCACTTGCTCCAGGGACACAATACTGATTACCGGCATTCGATAATCACGTTCAACTTCTTGAATCGCCGATAGCTCGCCCTGCCCTCTTTCCTGTCGATTCAAGGCGATGAGCACGCCGGCGGCCTCGGCTTTCTGCGCCTGGATGATCTGCATCACTTCGCGGATCGCGGTGCCGGCGGTGATCACGTCATCGACGATCAGCACACGCCCCGCCAACGGCGCACCAACCAATGTGCCGCCCTCGCCATGATCCTTGGCTTCCTTGCGGTTGAAGCACCACGGTAAGTCGCGCTGATGCTGCTCGGCCAACGCGATGGCGGTGGCCGCTCCGAGCGGAATCCCCTTGTAGGCCGGGCCGAAGATGACGTCGAAATCCAGACCGCTCTGCATCACCGCCGATGCATAGAAGCGGCCGAGCTGCGCAAGTGCGCTGCCACTGTTGAACAGGCCGGCATTGAAGAAATAGGGACTGGTGCGTCCCGACTTGAGAGTGAACTCACCGAAACGCAGAACGCCGCGCTCGATGGCGAAGCGAATGAACTCGCGCTGGTACGCCTGCATGAAGAAATTTCCCGGAAAACCACTGTTTTAGCTAATTGCGAAGAGCTTGGGTTATCATACACGCACGTGTTTTTAGGGGCCATTTATGCGGATCATCAGCGTCAACGTGAATGGCATTCAAGCGGCGGCACAGCGGGGATTGCTCAGCTGGCTGCAAGCGCAGAATGCCGATGTCATCTGCCTGCAAGATACCCGCGCCTCTGCCTTGGAACTCGACGATCCGGCCTATCAGCTGGACGGTTACTTTCTCTATGCCTGCGATGCAGAGATTCCGGAGCAGGGAGGCGTGGCGCTCTACTCAAGGCTGCAGCCGAAGGCCGTCATCACCGGACTGGGCTTCGAGACGGCGGATCGCTACGGGCGCTACCTGCAGGCGGATTTCGACAAGGTCAGTATCGCCAGTCTCTTAGTGCCTTCCGGCCACGGCGGCGATGCCAACCTGAACCACAAGCTCAAGTTCATGGACGAGTTCGCCCACTACCTGGACAAGCAGCGCCGCAAGCGTCGCGAGTACATCTATTGCGGCTCGCTGTATGTCGCCCACCAGAAGCTGGATGTGAAGAACTGGCGCGACTGTCAGCAGGACCCAGGGTTCCTGGCTCCCGAGCGCGCCTGGCTGGACGAGATTTTCGGCAACATGGGCTATATCGATGCCCTGCGCGAAGTCAATCGCGAAGGCGATCTGTTCAGCTGGTGGCCAGATACCGAGCAGGCCGAAATGCTCAATCTCGGCTGGCGTTTCGACTACCAGATACTGACATCCGGCCTGCGCCGCTTCGTACGCGGTGCTCGCCTGCCACGTCAGCCGCGCTTCTCCCAGCACGCGCCGCTGATCGTGGACTACGACTGGACGCTGAGCCTTTAAGCTGCAAGCTGCAAGCTGCAAGCTGCAAGCTGCAAGCTGCAAGCTGCAAGCTGCAAGCTGCAAGCTGCAAGCGAATCAGTGTCCGGGCGGCGCCAAACGCCTGCCAAACCTGTTCCTGCCTTGCAGCTTATGGCTTGAGCCTGCTTTTCCTGCCGCTTATGGCTTGCAGCTCGCCTTCATTTGACCAGCCGCCAGCAGAACGGATAGCGGTAGGGCTTGCCCTCGTTGGCACGGATGCCGGCGATCACCACCAGCACCAGCGCCACTACGCTCACCAGTACCATCAGCGGAAAGCCGATGAGGATCCAGGCCAGTAAGCCGCAGATCATCATCACGATGCTGAAGGTAAGCTGGAAATTCAGGGCTTCCTTGCCCTGCTGATCGACGAAGGGATCCATGTCCTTCTTCAACTGCCAGACGATCAGCGGACCGATCACGTTGCCGATCATCGGCGCCAGAAACCAGAAGAACGACGAGTAGTGGCAAAACATCGCCCACTGACGCGCTTCGCGACTGGGCAGCGGCACGAGGTCCTGATCGGTCATTTCGCGTTACCTCTCGCTCAGTCAGCCAGCGCGGCGCGCTGCAACTCGAACAACTGACGTACACCGTCCTGAGCCAGGGCCAGCATGGCATTGAGTTCAGCAGGCTGGAACGGCGCACCTTCGGCAGTACCCTGCACCTCGATGAAGCCACCGGCGTCAGTCATCACCACGTTCAGGTCGGTTTCGGCCGCCGAATCCTCCAGGTAATCCAGATCCAGCACCGGCTCGCCCTGATAGATACCGACCGACACCGCAGCGATCATTTGCTTGACCGGATCGCCCGCCTTCAGACCGCCACGCTTCTTCAGTACCTTGAGCGCATCGATCAACGCCACCATGGCACCGGTAATCGACGCCGTGCGCGTACCGCCGTCGGCCTGGATCACATCGCAGTCGATGAACAGCGTGTTCTCGCCGAGCTTGCTCATATCAAGCGCCGCACGCAGCGAACGACCGATCAGGCGCTGGATTTCCAGCGTGCGTCCACCCTGCTTGCCGCGCGAGGCTTCACGCTGGTTCCGCTCACCGGTAGCACGCGGCAGCATGCCGTACTCGGCGGTCAGCCAACCCTGCCCCTGCCCTTTGAGAAAACGCGGAACGCCGGACTCGATGCTGACCGTGCAGATCACCTTGGTGTCGCCGAACTCCACCAGCACCGAACCCTCGGCATGTTTGGTGTAGTTGCGGGTGATGCGGATCGAGCGCAGCTGATCGGCGGCACGGCCACTAGGTCGCTTCATGTATAGGTCCTGCTAGATAGGAAATTGACCGGCATTATAGAGCCCATTGGCGCGGAAAAGGGTCGCGACCGTCCGGCCATCGCTGCCGTGACACCCCGTTTTCCTTTACAATCCTTCGCCTTTCGCAGCCCGTAATCGAGAGGTATCCCCCGATGGTCCACAGCATGACGGCCTTTGCCCGCAGCGAGCAGGCCGGCGCCCATGGCACCCTCAGCTGGGAAATCCGCTCGGTCAATCATCGCTATCTCGAGCCGCACCTGCGCCTGCCGGAAGCCTTCCGCGACCTCGAAGGCGCGGTTCGCGATGCGCTGCGCAAAGGCATCTCACGCGGCAAGGTGGAATGCACCCTGCGCTTCACCGAGGAAAACAACGGCACCGCCCTGCAGGTCGACCGCGAGCGCGCCAGCCAGTTGATCGCCGCCGCCGAAAGCGTTGCCGCACTGATCCGCCAACCCGCACCGATTGACCCGCTGCAGGTACTTGGCTGGCCGGGCGTACTGGTCGGCGACGCAGTCGACCCACAGGCACTCAACCAGAGCGCTCTACAGCTCTTCCACAGCGCACTCGAGCAGCTCAAGGAAGGCCGCCGGCGTGAAGGCGACGAGTTGGCCAAGCTGCTCAACGATCGTCTGGACAGCATCCTCGAAGAAGTGGCCACGCTGCGCGAACAGGTGCCGCAGATGCTCGCAGCCCAGCGCCAGAAGGTGCTCGACCGATTCAGCGAAATGCAGGCAGAGCTCGACCCGCAGCGCCTCGAACAGGAAATGGTGCTGTTGGCGCAGAAGAGCGATGTCGCCGAAGAGTTGGACCGTCTGGATACCCACGTGGCCGAAGTACGACGCGTACTCAAGACCGGCGGCGCGGCCGGACGCCGACTCGACTTCCTCATGCAGGAGCTCAATCGCGAAGCCAACACCCTCGGCTCGAAAGCCTTCGACCCGCGCAGCACTCAGGCCGCGGTCAATCTGAAGGTACTGATCGAGCAGATGCGCGAGCAGGTGCAGAACCTCGAATAACCATCAGCCGCCGCAGCGGCTGGTCTATTTTTGTCCCACAGCATTAACAGCGCTTTTCAGGAACCCGTCATGTCCGCCACCACCGGTACGCTCTATATCGTTTCCGCGCCTTCCGGGGCCGGCAAGACCAGCCTGGTCAAGGCGCTGGTCGATGCACAACCGCAGGTACGCGTGTCGGTGTCCCACACCACTCGCGCCATGCGACCGGGTGAGGTCGACGGGGTCAACTACCACTTCGTCAGTCGCGAGGATTTTCTCGCGCGCCTGGAGCGCAACGAGTTTCTCGAGCATGCCGAGGTGTTCGGCAACCTGTACGGCACCTCGCAGCGCTGGCTGGAGCAGACCTTGGCCGAGGGCTTCGACCTGATCCTGGAAATCGACTGGCAGGGTGCCCAGCAGGTGCGCCGGCTGATGCCGCAGGCCAAGTCGATCTTCATCCTGCCGCCGACCCAGGAAGCACTGCGCCAACGCCTCAACAACCGCGGTCAGGACAGTGACGAGATCATCGACAAGCGCATGCGCGAAGCTGTCAGCGAAATGAGCCACTACGTCGAATACGACTACCTGGTGATCAACGACGACTTCGCCCACGCCCTGATCGACCTGCAGTCGATTTTCCGTGCCAACCAGCTGATACAGAAGACCCAGCAACAGCGCCACGCCCGCCTGCTCGGCGAATTGCTCGCGTAGCCCCGTTGGCGCATAGCCCGCAGAAACAGCGCTTCCATTACGGCTGGTGATTTTTTAGACTACTCCGTCCGCTCGCCCATTCGGGCACGCTCTACCGCTATTGATGAGGAACACCATGGCCCGCGTTACCGTTGAAGATTGCCTGGACAACGTCGATAACCGCTTCGAGCTGGTCATGCTCGCTACCAAGCGCTCGCGCCAGCTGGCCACCGGTGGCAAGGAGCCCAAGGTCGCATGGGAAAATGACAAGCCGACCGTCGTCGCCCTGCGCGAAATCGCTTCCGGCCTGGTCGACTACGATGTCATTGCACAAGACGAGATCGTTGACGACGAACCGCTCTTCACCCAGTACGAGGAAGAGCCGAACGAGGCCATCTGAATAAATGCCAGGTCGAAGTCGAACCGATAACATCGAAGCCCGCTGGCAAGGAGCACTGTCTTGCCAGCCATAGACGCGCTTGCGGATCGCCTATCGACCTATCTCGGCCCGGACCAGGTCAACCTGGTCCGCCGTGCCTATTTCTACGCCGAGCAGGCCCACGACGGGCAGCGCCGGCGCAGCGGTGAAGCCTACGTCACCCATCCTCTCGCGGTAGCCAATATCCTCGCCGACATGCACATGGACCATCAGAGCCTGATGGCCGCGATGCTGCATGACGTCATCGAAGACACCGGCATTCCCAAGGACGCACTGGTTGCGCAGTTCGGCGAAACCGTTGCGGAACTGGTCGACGGGGTCAGCAAGCTGACCCAGATGAACTTCGAGACCAAGGCCGAGGCCCAGGCCGAGAACTTCCAGAAGATGGCCATGGCCATGGCCCGCGACATTCGCGTGATCCTGGTCAAGCTCGCCGACCGCCTGCACAACATGCGCACCCTGGAAGTGCTGGCCGGCGAAAAGCGCCGCCGCATCGCCAAGGAAACCCTCGAGATCTACGCGCCCATCGCCAATCGGCTGGGCATGCACACCATGCGCGTGGAGTTCGAGGATCTGGGCTTCAAGGCCATGCACCCGATGCGCTCGGAGCGAATCCGCGCCGCCGTACGCCGCGCCCGCGGCAACCGCAACGAGATCGTCGACAAGATCGAACAATCGCTGATCCACTGCCTCGAGCGCGAAGGCCTGGAAGGCGACGTGCTGGGCCGCGAGAAACACCTGTACAGCATCTACAAGAAGATGCGCGGCAAGCGAAAAGCATTCCACGAGATCATGGATGTCTACGCGTTCCGCATCGTGGTGGACAAGGTCGACACCTGCTACCGCGTGCTCGGCGCCGTGCACAGCCTCTACAAGCCGCTGCCGGGCCGCTTCAAGGACTACATCGCGATCCCCAAGGCCAACGGCTACCAGTCCCTGCACACCACGCTGTTCGGCATGCACGGCGTGCCCATCGAGATCCAGATCCGCACCCGCGAGATGGAAGAGATGGCCAACAACGGTATCGCCGCGCACTGGCTGTACAAGTCCCCCGAGGACGAAGTGCCCAAGGGCACCCACGCCCGCGCCCGCCAGTGGGTCAAGGGTGTACTGGAGCTGCAGCAGCGTGCCGGCAACTCGCTGGAATTCATCGAGAGCGTGAAGATCGACCTGTTCCCCGACGAGGTCTACGTCTTCACGCCCAAGGGCCGCATCATGGAGCTGCCCAAGGGATCGACCGCCGTCGACTTCGCCTACGCGGTGCACACCGACGTCGGCAACACCTGCATCGCCTGCCGCGTCAACCGTCGCCTGGCGCCACTGTCGCAGCCGCTGGAGAGTGGCTCGACAGTGGAGATCGTCACCGCGCCGGGTGCCCGACCGAATCCGGCCTGGCTGAACTTCGTCGTCACCGGCAAGGCACGTACGCATATCCGCCATGCGCTCAAGCTGCAGCGCCGCTCGGAGTCGATCAACCTCGGCGAGCGCTTGCTGAGCAAGGCGCTCAGCGGCTTCGAAACCAGCCTGGAAAAGATCAGCCCGGAGCGCATTCAACAGGTACTCGCCGAGTACCACATGGAATACGTCGAGGACCTGCTGGAGGACATCGGTCTGGGCAACCGCATGGCCTATGTGATCGCGCGCCGCCTAATCCTGCGCGACGACGAGCAGGCGCCGGCGCTCGAAGGGCCGCTGGCGATCCGCGGCACCGAAGGGCTGGTGCTGAACTATGCCAAGTGCTGTACGCCGATTCCCGGCGACCCCATCGTCGGGCACTTGTCGGCCGGCAAGGGCATGGTCGTGCATCTGGAAACCTGCCGGAACATCGCCGATGTGCGCCACAACCCGGACAAGTGCATCCAGCTGTCCTGGTCGAAGGATGTCACCGGCGAGTTCAATGTCGAGCTGCGCGTCGAGCTGGAGCACCAGCGCGGTCTGATCGCACTGCTGGCCGGCAGCGTCAATGCCGCCGACGGCAACATCGAAAAAATCGGCATGGACGAGCGCGACGGGCGCATCAGCGTCGTCCAGCTGGTGGTCAGTGTGCATGATCGCGTGCACCTGGCCCGGGTCATCAAGAAGCTGCGCGCGATCAAGGGCGTCACCCGCATCACCCGCGTCAAGGCCTGACCTCCTCCGTCGACTTCGACCTGTCTGCAAAACGCCACGGCTGGCCGCTCTCGCCGTCAGCCATTATGCTGGCTGCCCGTCGCCCAATTCCCAGAGGAGTCTCCATGAGCAAGACCGTGATCAACACCGACAAGGCCCCGGCCGCCATTGGTACCTACTCCCAGGCCATCAAGGCCGGCAACACCGTCTACCTGTCCGGGCAGATTCCGCTGGATCCGAAAAGCATGGAACTGGTGGAGGGTTTCGAAGCGCAGGCAGTGCAGGTGTTCGAGAACCTCAAGGCGGTGGCCGAAGCGGCTGGCGGCTCGCTGAAGGACATCGTCAAGCTCAACATCTTCCTCACCGACCTCGGCAACTTCGCCACCGTCAACGAGGTGATGAGCCGTTACTGCCAGCAGCCGTACCCGGCACGTGCTGCCATCGGCGTCGCCGCGCTGCCGAAGGGGGCACAGGTGGAAATGGACGCGGTTCTGGTCATCGACTGATCGGACCTGCCGGCGCGGCGCCAGTCGCCGCGTCATCGACCTCAACGCACCAGAATTTCGACCCGCCGATTGCGCGGCTCGGCAATGGCATCCGGCGTCGCTATCAGCAGATTGCGCTCACCGTGAGACTCCACCCGCAACTCCATCGCTTCCAGGCCCTTGCTGCGCAGCAGCTCGGCAACCGCCTGGGCGCGACGCAAACCGACCTGCTCGTTGGCCGCACGATGACCCAGGGTATCGGTGTGGCCGATCACCGTGACCACCGGATAATCGCGGCGCCGCGCGGCCAAGAGAACGCTGTCCAGCAACTGCCCGGCCGCGTCGTCCAGCCCACCGGACGATGTCAGGTGAAGCGTGAAGCGCTCGGGCAGGGCCGGCTGGGCGGCCAGCGCCTTGTCGAAATCCGCTTTGCGGCGCATTTCGGACACGGCGTAGGGCTGACCACTCCCCGCTATCGCCATACCCTTGCCGGACGCATCCAGCCGATGCTCTCCCTCCTCCCCCAGCACCACACCACCGCGCCCATTCGCATCGTCCGCCAGCATCACATAGGAATGCTGCGCGCAACCGCCCAGCAGTACCATCGTCAGCAGCGCCATGGTTTTGCTCAACGCCAGCGGTCTCACGGCGCCACCTTCATCAATACCTGGCCACCGCGTACGCCGATGCGGCCATCAGGCGTATCGACGGCGATGGCTTGTGGATCGAGGCGGGCCAGGTCGCCCGCAATCAGGTTGAGCGTGCCGCGAGAGAGCGTTGCGCGCAGACGCAGCTCATCCGATGCCGGGGCGAAGCGATAGTCGTCGAGGGTCAGTTCACTGTGCGGACCGAACGCCAGCACACTGCCGTCGCCGAGAATCACTCCCAGTGCGCCTTCGGCGCCGGTGCTCAACGCCACACCCGGCACGATCGCCTGGCCGACCTTGGCGGCATTGGTATAGCCGCGGCTGCTGATGTACGCAGCGCCTTCCACCCGCGCCACATGCCCGACCGGTTCGGGCAGGCTTTCGGCGGTGGCAGGCGCAATCCAGACTGCAGCAGCCATGTAGAGGGCGCGCCGCATGTAGTTGTTGAAGCCAGTCATCGAATTCTCGAATCGTCAGGAATGCGGTTGGAGCGATCCCGCTCCACTGGACTAAGGCAGTCCAAACCGGCAAAAAATCCCCTGCCGTTTCGTTTTCCGGTGATTTGTTGGTCGAACAGGGGCGCACTGGGCTGTATTTGCCCGAGGTGCCTCGACCAACAGGCGTTTGTCAGAACCCGGCCAGGCGAGATATGCAAGTCAGAGCGAACCGGTCTTCGCTTGCGCCAGCCTGAGCCGAATGCCGCACACACATGGCTCATCGCCTCAGGGGCGATCATCCGGTAGCGTGAAATGCCTTCAGTTCACGTAACGCTGCGCCGCCTGTTGCAGCAGCCCTTCCTGCTTCATCTGGTCGAGGGTGCGCTGCAGTTTCTCGACGACCGCATCCGGCGTTTCCTTGTTCAGCGCCAGATAGAGATCGACCCGACTCAGGGTCAGCGCCACGGTTAGCGGGCCGACGCCGGCCTGGTTCGCCTCGTATTCGCCGGAGGGGTTGGTGGTCGCCCACAGATCGAACTGGCCGGCTTTCAGCTTGGCCGGCGTATCGATCAGCGAGCTCTGCACCTCGATGCCGCGGTTGATCAGGTACTGACTGCCCACGCTGCCATCCTTCGAGCCGATTCGGTACTGCTTGGCATCTTCCAGGCTGGAGACCTGAATCTGGCTCTGAGGAGTCTTGAGCAGCACGATCTGGATCTCGCTGAGCGGACCGACCCACTTGTACTTGGGTTCGCGCTCGGGGGTACGGCTGAGGGAAAACACGGCGAAGCCCGGCGTCTTTTCGGCCAGCTGCTGCAGGCGGCTCCACGGGAAACGCAGCGTCATCGCATAGGGCACGCCCGCGCGCTTGAACAGGGCGGCCACCACTTCAGCGTCGATGCCGCTGATCGCCCCCTCCTTGGCGAAATTCTTGCCATCGTCGGCCATGCTGAACGGCGGGAAATTCTGCGTGAGCAGGTTGATGGTCTCCCCGTCGGCGCTGGCCGAGGCGAGTGGCAGGAGGGTAATCAGCGCGCCGAGAAAAGCGCAGCGAAGATACTTCTTGTTGGTCGGCATGTTGAAGTCTCGGGTCGGTCGGACATTATTTTTCGCGCCGGCATCGGTTCCGGGCGGCTGTCGGCAGGTTCTTATTGCGCCCGGTTCGTGACAAGCGACCGTGCGGCGATGAACCCTAACAGGCCGTTGCGGGACAATCTCTGCGTCGGATCACTTACGTGACAGATGCCGTCCGCCGCCAGTCCCAGCCGCCGCGCGCCGAGCCAGACGCCGCGGCACGTCATCCGACACAGATTTTCGTTCCCCGCGTGACCGGTCATTCGTCGAAAACCTTCCGTCCGTTCGTCGCGTGGCCACTCCTATGGTGGCACTTGCCGTATTCTCGCCGGCTATCGGAGTCTGCCGAGCCGAGACACAGTCGGGCATATAAATCGCATCCAACACATCCGAACTGTGGCGCGCCATGCAAATGGCGCCGCGGGGTTTCCCGCGAACAACTGTGGTCCGCCTCCTGGCGGTGGTTTGTCGAAACGTCGGGCCTTCCCGATTGGATGTGAAATGAAAACACCCCGTCTGCTACAAGGTCGCCGCGGCCCTGTACTCTCCATTTTTCTGCTCCTGCTGATCGCCGCCAGCGTCGCCTATTGGCAGTTGCGCCCCAACGCCCCATCGACGCCGGCCACAGGTGCGGCGGCGAGCATGCTCGAAGCCCTGCAGGACTCCACCGAGCCCTGGCAGGTCAATCGCCGCGACCTTTCGGTGCTGATGAGCGACCTGCGTGGCGCCGGCATCGCCAGCGCCGCATTGGGTAAGGATGCGGTGTACGTCAGCCTGCACGATGGCCTGCGCTACTGGGTGCCGGACCAGTCCGGTCGCGTCGCCGGGTTGTTGCTCGAGCAGTACGCGCAAGCCAGCGGTGAGCTGTTCCCGTTGGCGATGTTCCAGACCGACGCGGAAAAGCCTTTCTACACCTACCTGCTGCCCTACTCGCCAATCGCCTTGCTGCTGCTCGGGGCGGCAATTTTCTTCGCCATGAAGACCCGCAGCTTCGAGGTCCAGCGCAAGGGCAGCGGCGTGACCTTCGCCGACGTGATCGGTGCCGCGGAAGCCAAGCAGGCCCTCAGCGACGTCACCACCTACCTACGCGATCCGGCCGCCTACGCGCGTCTCGGCGCGCGCCCACCCAAGGGTGTGCTACTGACCGGCGAACCCGGCACCGGTAAGACCCAGCTGGCCAAGGCGCTGGCCAGCGAGTCGAATGCCAGCTTCATCCAGGTCACCGGCAGCGATTTCTCCTCGATGTATTTCGGCGTCGGCATCCAGAAGGTCAAGGCGTTGTTCCGCACCGCGCGCAAACAGGCGCCGTGCATCATCTTCATCGACGAGATCGATGGCATCGGCAAGCGCGCCGAACAGCAGCGCTCCAGCGATGCCGAGAGCAACCGCATCATCAACCAGTTCCTCGCCGAGATGGACGGCTTCGATGGCGCCGCCGGCGTGCTGGTGCTGGGCGCCACCAACTTCCCCAACTCGCTCGATCCGGCGCTGGTACGTGAAGGCCGCTTCGACCGCTCCATCGCCGTCGGCCTGCCCGGCCTCGATGACCGTGAAGCGCTGTTCCGCCTGTATGCCGGCAAGATCAGCGCGGCGACCGATCTGGACTTTCCGCAGCTGGCGCGCAATACCGTCGGTCTCACGCCGGCCGCCATCGCCTACATCGTCAACCACGCGGCGCTGCTGGCCGCCCGCGCGGCCGCCAGCCAGGTCGATATGGCGCACTTCGTCGATGCCGTGGAAACCTGCCGCATCGGCGAGCAGCCCTCCGGCGTGACGCCGATGTCCGCCACCGACCGCAAGCGCATCGCCGTGCACGAAGCCGGCCACGCGCTGGTGGCGGCGGCGTTGAATGTCGGCCGGGTGGAAAAGGTCACCATCCTGCCGCGCGGCCAGGCGCTGGGCGTGACCCTGGTGACGCCGGTGGAGGACAAGCGTCTGCACATGTACTCCGAACTGCGCAACCGCATCCAGATGCTGCTGGCCGGCCGTGGCGCCGAGCAGTTGTATTTCCACGAGGTATCGTCCGGTGCCGGGCAGGATCTGCAGGAAGCCTCGAAGATCGCCCTTTCCATGGTCGGCGCCCTCGGCATGGGCCCGCGCGGCTCGCTGCTGAGCCTGCAGGCCGTGCGCGACGCGCACCTGGACAGCGATCCGCGCGAAGCGCTGGAAGCGGCCGATGAGCTGCTGCAGCAGCTCAATCAGGAGTGCCTTGCACTGCTGCAGCGCCTGAAGCCGGCGCTCGACCACATCACCGAGCGCCTGCTGGAGTGCGAGACCGTGCCGGGTGAGGAAGTGCTCGCTGCGGTTGCCGCGATTCCCGCCGACCGTGCCCATGGCGTCTCGCCATTGCACGGCCCGCTCTCAGGGCTCGAGCGCGTCGCCGCCTCAGGCTTCGACGACGGCACCGGGGCGCTGTTCGACCTCGTCGCCGGCGAGCCGAAGGACATTACCGAACCGGAAGGCCCCGGCATGGCCTAGAACGCTGCCTGATCGCTCGGCAAAGCCCGTGCGTTCAGGGCAACAACACCAGGCGATTGGGTAGTTCGTTGCGCTCGTGGGTCTTCGGCACATGCTGTGCCAACAGCGCACCGCTGGCCTCGATGCAGCCGAGGAAGCCCTCGAGCACCTGCCCCTGCTTCACCCGCTCGGTGAAGCAGGCGACGACAGACTCCCAGGCGGCATTGTCGATGCGGCTGGAGATGCCGCGGTCGACCAGAATCTCCACGTAGCGCTCGGCTTCCGAGACGAAGATCAGCACTCCGGTGTCGCCGTCGGTGTGATGCAGATTGAGTTCGATGAACTGCCGCCGCGCCAGGTTGCAGGCGCGCCAGTTGCGCACCGAACGCGGGATCAGATGGCTGGTCAGCGCCGGCATGCGAAACAGCACCGCGAGCACGATAAAGGTCGCCCACTGCACCAGCAACAGCTGCCAGGCGCCGAGCCAGCCACTGAAGAACAGCAGCGCGCCGGGCAGCAGCAGTGCGATCAGACCGGCCCACAGCAGCGGGATGTAGTGATAGTCGTCCGCCTGGGCGGCCAGCACCGTCACCAGTTCGGCGTCGGTGCTGCGCTCCACGCGCTCGATCGCTTCGGCTACCTGTTGCAGTTCTCTCTCGCTGAGTAAGGTCATCGTTCATCCATCATTGATTTACCAGCCGCCGGAAGCACCGCCGCCTCCGAAACCGCCGCCGCCCCCACCGAAGCCACCACCGCCGAAGCCACCACCGCCGAAACCGCCGCCACCGCCCCGCCCCATACCGCCAAGCAAGGCGCCCAGCAGCAAGGCGCGACGACCGCCACCGCGACCACCGCGCCCGCCGCCGATAACGAAGATAGCCACCAGCATGAGGAAGAAGCCGAGAATCCCTAGCCCGCCGGGCTGCTCTTGCGCCATCGGCATGACCGGTCGCAGCTCGGCCGGCAACGCGTCGCCGCCAAGCACCGTGACGATCGCCTCTGCACCCTCGGTGATGCCGCCCGTGAAGTCGCCGCGCTGGAACGCCGGCGCGATGACCCGATTGATGATCACCGAGGACTGCGCGTCAGTGAGCCGACCTTCCAGGCCGTAGCCGACCTCGATGCGAATCTTGCGATCATCGCGGGCGACGATCAGCAGCGCGCCGTTGTCCTCGCCCTCCTGGCCGATGCCCCAGGTGCGGCCGAGCTGCAGGCCGAATTCCTCGATGCTACGCCCGCCGAGATTCGGCACCGTCACGACCACCACCTGCTCACCGGTCGCCTGCTCGTGGGCCGCCAGCATGCTGGTCAGACGCGCCTCGGCCTGGCTGTCGAGCAGCTCGGCGCGATCGACCACGCGCCCGGTCAGCTCCGGGACCTCGGCTTCCTGGGCGACCAGGCTAGCGGCCCAGAGCAGCAGGATCAGCAGTAGCGGAAACCTGGAGGTCATTGAAACTGCACTTGTGGCGCCTGCTCGGCATTCTCGGCGGTAGCCTCGAAGTTCTCGCGAATCGGCATGTCGCTGTACATCAGCGTGTGCCAGATACGTCCGGGGAAGGTACGAATCTCGGTGTTGTAGCGCTCGACCGCGGCGATGAAGTCGCGGCGTGCCACCGCGATGCGGTTCTCGGTGCCTTCAAGCTGCGATTGCAGGGCAAGGAAGTTCTGGTTCGACTTCAGCTCCGGATAGCGCTCGGATACCGCCATCAGCCGGCTCAGGGCGCCGGTCAGCTGGTTCTGCGCCTGTTGGAACTGCTGCAGCTTCTGCGGATCGTCCAGGGTGCTGGCATCGATCTGAATCGAGGTGGCCTTGGCCCGCGCCTCGACCACCGCCGTAAGCGTCTCCTGCTCCTGACGGGCGAAGCCCTTGACCGTCTCGACCAGATTGGGAATCAGGTCGGCACGGCGCTGATACTGGTTCTCCACCTGCGACCAGGCGGATTTCACCTGTTCGTCGTAGCGCGGAATGTTGTTGATGCCGCAGCCGGCCAGTAGCCAGGACATAAGGACTACAACCGCCAGTTGCCAGGTGTTTCGATAACGCTGCGTCTGCATGATGCGCTTGTCCATTCTGTTAACCAGTACGCAGATAAGAATAGCCAAAGGCCATAAGAGTTCAGGCGCGCGATGAAACTATCCCCTGCCACGGCGCGCGACTCAGCAAGCACATACAGCGCTCCTGCAGATACTCGCGCAGCAGCCGCACCGGCTTGCTCAGCTGGGCCCGATGGGCGCAGAGCAGATTCAAGGGCGCCGCTTCACCAAGACAGCCTGGCAACAGCACCTGCAGACGGCCCGCGGCCACGTCGTCGGCGATGTCCAGCCAGGATTTGTAGGCCAGTCCGTTTCCGGCCAGCGCCCAGCGCCGCACCACGTCGGCATCGTCACTGACGCGGTCGCCAGCGACCTGTACGGCGTGCTCACGGCGCCCCTCCTGAAAGCACCAGCGGTCATGCACGCGCCCGGCGAGCATGAAACGCAGGCAGTTGTGCGCGGCCAGTTCGTCCAGCCGCTGCGGCACGCCGTGGCGCTGCAGGTAGGTCGGCGAGGCGCACAGCACCCGGCGATTGCCCGCGGCCACCGGCAGCGCCACCAGGCTCGAATCCTGTGGCTCGCCATAGCGCAGGACCAGGTCCACCGGTTGACGAAACAGGTCGGTCAGGCCGTCCCCCAGCAGCAGGCGCACCTGCAATTGCGGATGGCACGCCTGGAATTCATCAAGCCAGGGCAACAGCACGTTGCGCCCGAAATCCGACGGCGCCGATAGCGGCAGCACACCGCTGATCGCCTCGCGCCCGCCAGCGAGCGCCTGCGCCCCGTCATGCAGGCTGGCCAGTGCTGCCCGGGCATGCTGCAGATACGCCTCGCCCTCGGCGGTCAGGCGCAGACTGCGGGTGGAGCGCACGAACAGCCGTGCACCCAGGCTCGCTTCCAGGCGTTTCAACGCCGCGCTGGCCACCGCCGGCGATACGTCGAGCCCGCGCGCCGCGGCGGAAAGGCTGCCGCTGTCGGCGGTACGGACGAACAGCTGCAGGTCGTCGATACGCAGCATTTTCAAAATCCTGTTGAAAGAGCCTCGCTTATCACCCTGTTTTTTCGCCAAGTCAAATAGCTGAGCATGCCCCTCCACCGAACCCATACGGAGCCACAGCATGAAAGCGGTCGCCTACTCAGAATCCCTCGCCATCGACGATCCCCGCGCCTTGCAGGACGTGGAACTGCCCGAGCCGGTACCCGGCCCGCGTGACCTGCTGGTGGAGGTGCGCGCCATTTCGGTCAACCCGGTGGATACCAAGGTACGCCGCAACACCCAGCCCGAGGCCGGTCAGCCGAAGGTGCTGGGCTGGGACGTGGCCGGCGTGGTGGTCGGGGTGGGCAGCGAAGTCAGCCTGTTCAAGATCGGCGACGAGGTGTTCTACGCCGGCTCCATCGCCCGCGCCGGCGGCAACAGCGAACGGCATCTGGTCGATGAGCGCATCGTCGGCCGCAAGCCGCAGAGCCTGGGCTTCGCCGAGGCCGCCGCGCTGCCGCTGACCGCCATCACCGCCTGGGAGCTGCTGTTCGAACGCCTGCAAATGGTGGAAGACCAGGGCGCCGGGCAGCAGCTGCTGATCGTCGGTGCCGCCGGCGGGGTCGGTTCGATCATGCTGCAGCTGGCCCGTCAGCTCACCGAGGTCAGCGTGATCGCCACCGCCTCGCGTCCGGAAACCCAGGCCTGGGCCCGCGAACTCGGCGCGCATCATGTCATCGACCATAGCCAGCCGCTGCACGCCGAGCTGCAGCGCGCCGGTTTCGCCAGCGTCAGCCATGTCGCCAGCCTGACCCAAACCGATCAGCATTTCGACCAGCTGGTCGAGGCACTGACACCGCAGGGCCGCCTGGCGCTGATCGACGACCCGGCCCAGCCGCTGGATGTGATGAAGCTCAAGCGCAAGAGCCTGTCGCTGCACTGGGAGCTGATGTTCACCCGCTCGCTGTTCGAGACACCGGACATGATCGAGCAGCACCACTTGCTGCAGCGCGTCAGTCAGCTGGTCGATCAGGGCGTGCTGCGCACCACCCTCGGCGAGCACTTCGGCGCCATCAACGCGGCCAACCTGCGCCGCGCGCATGCCCTGCTGGAAAGCGGCAAGGCCAAGGGCAAGATCGTGCTGGAAGGCTTCTGAGCCCGACTAGATGACGCCAGACGCACGCAGGCCGGCGATCTGCTCGTCGCTCATGCCCAGCAGGCGCTGCAACAGCGCCTCGCTGTGCTCGCCGAGCAGCGGCGGCGGATTGCGGTAATCCACCGGCGAGGCGGATAGCCGCAGCGGGCTCGCGACCTGCGGCACGCGGCCGGCCAGCGGATGCGGTATCTCGACGCTCAGCCCGCGATGCTGCACCTGTGGGTCGGCGAACACCTGTGCCAGGTCGTTGATCGGCCCGCAGGGCACGCCGGCCAGCTCCAGCGCACCGACCCATTCGGCCGTAGTGCGGAACACCGTGACCTGGCGGATCAGCGGAATCAATTCAGTACGATGGGCGACCCGCGCGCGGTTCGTGGCGAAGCGTGGATCGGCCGCCCACTCGGGACGCCCGACCACCTCGCAGAACTTGCGGAACTGGCTGTCGTTGCCGACGGTGAGAATGATGTCGCCATCGGCGGTGGGGAAGTCCTGATAGGGCACGATGTTCGGATGGGCGTTGCCCATGCGCCTGGGCGCCACGCCGGTGGTGAGGTAGTTCAGCGCCTGGTTGCCGAGGCAGGCGACCTGCACATCGAGCAGCGCGGTATCGATATGCTGGCCCTCGCCGCTGCGTTCGCGATGTGCCAGCGCGGCAAGCACGCCGACGCTGGCGTACAGGCCGGTGAGGATATCGGTCAGCGCCACGCCGACCTTCACCGGCCCGGCGCCCTCCTCCACATCGCTGCGCCCGGTCAGGCTCATCAGCCCGCCGAGGCCCTGGATCATGAAGTCGTAGCCGGCGCGTGTGGCGTAAGGCCCGTCCTGGCCGAAGCCGGTGATCGAGCAATAGATCAGCCGCGGATTGATCGCCTTCAGGCTGGCGTAGTCCAGCCCATAGGCGGCCAGCCCGCCGACCTTGAAGTTCTCCAGCAGCACATCGCACTGCGTCACCAGCTCGCGAATGATGCGCTGACCCTCGGGCTGGGTGAAGTCGACGGTCAGCGACTGCTTGTTGCGGTTGGCGCTCAGGTAGTAGGCGGCCTCGGCGGTGTCGGCGCCATGTTCATCGCGCAGGAACGGCGGGCCCCAGTGACGGGTGTCGTCGCCCGTGCCGGGCCGTTCGACCTTGATCACCTCGGCGCCGAGGTCGCCGAGGATCTGCCCGCACCAGGGCCCGGCGAGCACGCGGGAGAGGTCGAGGACGCGGATATTGGATAATGCGCCGGGCATGGAAGTCTCCACGGGATGGCAATAGACGGGTGTAGGTTGGGCTGAGCCCACGAAGCCCAACGAGCGGACGCTTCGGCGAGTGTTGGGCTTCGGCGCTACGCGCCTCAACCCAACCTACGGTTTTCCAACTACCTCAGAAGAACGCCTGGATACCGGTCTGCGCGCGACCGAGGATCAGCGCATGCACGTCATGGGTGCCCTCGTAGGTGTTCACCACCTCCAGGTTGACCAGGTGCCGGGCCACGCCGAACTCGTCGCTGATGCCATTGCCGCCCATCATGTCGCGCGCCATGCGCGCCACGTCCAGCGCCTTGCCGCAGCTGTTGCGCTTCATGATCGAGGTAATTTCCACCGCGGCTCTGCCATCATCCTTCATCCGTCCCAGGCGCAGGCAGCCTTGCAGCGCCAGGGTGATCTCGGTCTGCATGTCGGCCAGCTTCTTCTGGATCAGCTGGTTGGCGGCCAGCGGCCGGCCGAACTGCTGGCGATCGAGCACGTACTGGCGCGCGGTGTGCCAGCAGAACTCGGCGGCGCCCAGCGCGCCCCAGCTGATGCCGTAGCGGGCGCTGTTCAGACAGGTGAACGGCCCCTTCAGCCCGCGTACGTCGGGGAAGGCGTTCTCTTCCGGGCAGAACACGTTGTCCATGACGATCTCGCCGGTGATCGAGGCGCGCAGGCCGACCTTGCCGTGAATCGTCGGGGCGGACAGCCCTTCCCAGCCCTTTTCCAGCACGAAGCCGCGAATCTCGCCAGCGTCATCCTTGGCCCAGACCACGAAGACATCGGCGATCGGGCTGTTGGTGATCCACATCTTGCTGCCGGACAGGCGATAGCCGCCGTCGACCTTTTTCGCCCGGGTGACCATCGAGCCGGGGTCGGAGCCGTGGTTCGGCTCGGTCAGGCCGAAGCAGCCGATGTATTCGCCGCTCGCCAGCTTGGGCAGGTACTTCTGTCTGGTCGCCTCGTTGCCGAATTCGAAGATCGGCACCATCACCAGCGAGGACTGCACGCTCATCATCGAGCGATAGCCGGAATCGATGCGCTCGACCTCGCGGGCGATCAGGCCGTAGCACACGTAATTCAGGCCGCTGCCACCGTAGACTTCGGGAATGGTCGCGCCGAGCAGGCCGGTTTCGCCCATCTCGCGGAAGATCGCCGGATCGGTGCGCTCATGGCGGAAGGCTTCCAGCACTCGCGGCGCCAGCTTGTCGGCGGCGAACTGCGCGGCGCTGCCCTGCACCATGCGCTCTTCTTCGGTCAGCTGCTGGTCGAGCAGCAGCGGGTCGATCCAGTTGAAGCTTGCTTTGCCGGCCATTCGGGGGCTCCTCTTGTTGTCTTCGGCACCGCGGTCGCGGGCGGGATGGGCTGATCCTAGGCGCCGCATCAATGCGTCGCAACCGAGGATTACGCATCCAGCTGTGCGTTTTGCTCACTCCGAGATAACCTTTGCCACCACCAGCAGGCTTATCCCGTGAGGTCTTTGCATAATGCGCCGCAAGATTCCCAGTACCGCCGCGCTGATCGCCTTCGAGGCCGCCGCCCGCCACGAGAGCTTCACCCGCGCGGCCGACGAGCTGGCGCTGACCCAGAGCGCCATCTGCCGGCAGATCGGCGGGCTGGAGGAGTTCCTCGGCCTGGCGCTGTTCCGCCGTTCGCGGCGCGGCGTGAAGCTCACCGCTGCCGGGCAGTCCTACGCCCGTCGCATCGCCGCGCAGCTGGACGCGGTGGAGCGCGACACGCTGTCGGTAATGGGTCAGCAAGGCGCGATGAGCATCGAGCTGGCCGTGGTGCCGACCTTCGGCACCCAGTGGCTGGTGCCGCGCCTCAGGCATTTCCAGGCGCTGCATCCGGAGATCACGGTGAACCTGACCAACCGCACCCGGCCCTTTCTCTTTGCCGATACCGAGTTCGATGCTGCCATCTATTTCGGCGATGCCGACTGGTCCGGTACCGAGGCGCACTACCTGATGCCCGAGGACCTGCAGCCAGTGTGTAGCCCGGCTCTGCTGCGCGACGCTCAGCCGTTCACGACCCTGGCCCTGGCCGAACTGCCGCTGCTGCAGCAGACCACCCGCCCCTACGCCTGGCGCCAGTGGTTCGATTCGTTGGGGCTGAAAGTCGCCCGCGACATGACCGGCCCGCGGTTGGAGTTGTTCTCCATGCTGGCGCAGGCGGCCGAGCATGGCATGGGGGTGGCGCTGATTCCGCCGTTCCTGATCCAACGGGAACTGGCCGAGGGAAGGCTGGTGCTGGCGCATCCGCAGGCCTATCGCAGCGAGACGCGGGCTTACTACCTGATGATTCCCGAGCGCAAGGTGGAGTCGGCGGGGCTGGTGGCGTTTCGGGACTGGTTGAAGGGTGAGGCGAGGGTTTGGCGGGAGGCCCTAGGGCTCACAGCGCCAAGATAATCAAGCAACCAACCTTAGCAGGAGCCACTTATGGTCGTGCTGCTACAACAGGCTCAGGAATAAAGCCTTCGGCCGTCAACGTGCGAATGACGCCCCGAAGCAGGTAGTTGTTCGTGAAGCCCAGTGTGTACTGGCGGGAGTTGGGCTGAATCGGGACCAGCATTCGTCTGTCCACCAACTTCTTGATTTGATAGGTCCGCTGCGGCCCGTTCAGGTCAGGCATCGCACCCGCAAGGTCTGCAGACTTCGCCACGCCGCTGTCAGTGTCCAGAAGTCGACGAAGAATTGAGTGCTCCTGGACGGTGATGTGTTCTCTCTCGCGAGAGAAGGCGAGTGCCGGCTGCAGGATTCTGGCTTTAAGGTAGCCATAGTCGCACAGCCGATCGAGCTTGCTCAGCTCTGTGAGGATGCCTTGGAGTACGTAGATACACCACCGTTCCAGGCCTTGCTGTGTACCGCGATCAGCCTCGCCCAGCATCTCGTAGTAACGCTCGCGATCATTGCAGAACACTGCAGTGGGGTTCAGCAGTCGACCGCCGGCGCAGACATCGAATCCGTACTTGATGAGCATCAGGTACGTCAACAAACGAACCACCCGTCCATTGCCCTTGGTGAACGGGTGAATCCATGCGAATCGGTGATGCGCGAGCGCCACTTTCATAAGGTGGTACTTCTGCGGATCGTGCGCATTGATGAACGCCACCAACTCATCCATGTACCCACCGACTTGCACCGCGTCCGGCGGGAGGTGCTCCGATTGCGCAATGCGAACCTGGGTCGTCCTGAGCTGACCGGGAGTCCGATCCCCTTCCCTGTCGAGCCCCCCTACAGTAATGGCGTGCAATTCTCGAATGAGATGGAGGCTGACGTCGTCTCCTTCCTTGAAATGCTGCTCGATGAAGCTCATGGCCCTCTCGATGTTGGAGATTTCGCGCAGTTGATCGGTAGCCGCGTCATCTCCCTCCATCTTACTTTCCACATAATCAGCGAGGGTTGTGTGGTTGCCTTCAATTCGGGCGGATCCAAGGCTTTCCAGAATGTGGAAAACATTCTTGAGCTGGAAGAAAAGGCTCGCTGGAGTCGTACCCGCCAGCCTGTAGCGGCGTAGGTGCTCAAGCTCATTCAGGACATCGACAAGTGGTGAGTCGAAGGCTGGATTGAGGAGAGCCAAGTCGTGATGAGTGAAATTCGGCATGTTGAACATCTCCACTGCGCCCAACAATTAAGTCGACACAATGCCACGCAAAGCCGCAAAAATACTAGCCAACTTCAATATTCAGTTCACACCACAAGTCAACTCATGCATTCAGAAAACTTAAATTTGAGTACGACCAAGTCAAAGCTGATCGGCTCAGGCATGAACGCCCTACGCGGTTCTCCACCCTACGGGGGCTTGGCCGGACATGAGAAGGTGACGCGGCAGGGTCACTTCTTCTTACGAGGCTTCAGGTATTTGGTCAGCCCCTGAAACCACATCACCAGCGCCGGATTTCCCTGAATCTGGATGTCCTTGTTCTGAATCCCCTGCATGAACGCCAGCTGCTTGTTCTTCGCCGTCATGGTGGCGAAGCCATAGGCGGCATCCTTGAAGCCCAGCGAGAACGCCGGCTCAGTCGCCGGGCCGCGCTTGCTGGTGACACGCTGGTTCTTCACCACGAAATGCCGGGCGACCTTGCCGTCCAGGGTGTGCAGCTGAAAGCTCAGGTCCTTGTCGCCCAGCTGCTGCTGGAACTCGGGATTGGTGCGACTGGCCTTGGCCATCAGGCGGCCAAGCATCCAAAGCAGAAAGCGGAATTTCATGTTGAGGTCCCGACCGGTACGAGAGAAGGCCGCATTGTAGTGGCTTGGTCGGCGGGGGGAAGGACGGGCACGAACGGGTCTGGAGCGGACCGGCTGGTCAGGTTGACCCGGAGCCCGCTGGCTCCGGGTTGGCGCAGCGTCAGTTGACCGCGTCTTTGAGCATCTTGCCCGGTTTGAAGGCGACGGTATTGCTGGCCTTGATGGTTACCGGTTGCCCGGTCTGCGGGTTTTTCCCGGTGCGGGCACCACGATGGCGCTGAACGAAGGTGCCGAAACCAACCAGGGTCACGCTGTCCTTGCGGTTCAGCGCGTTGGTGATTTCATCCAGCACGGCGTTGAGTACGCGATTGGCCTGGTCCTTGGACAGATCGGCCTTCTCGGCAATGGCTGCGGCGAGTTCCGGTTTACGCATTGGGAGCCTCTGAGACGTTTTTGTTGTTGTGTCCGTACTGTTCACAAGAACAGCGCTAAAGGCGCTGCAACAGCTCTAGGCTGGGGCAGACCCATGGAGAATGGCACGGCGCTAGCACCTGCGCCAGTCCCCGCGGACGCCCTGCAAGCTCAACCGGGGGGCTTTAGCGACAGAATTTGCGGTAGTTCCGCCAATACCGGCGGCAGCTGCTTGTTCAAGGCCAGTCGCTCCTGCACCGCAGCGCCGGTCAGGGCGTAGCCGAGCAGCTCCCCGGAAGCCCCGAGATAGACCGCCCTGACATCATTTCCCTGGGCCTCGACGGTCCACCCACCAGCACTGCCGGTAGCGGGCAGCGAGACGACTACCGGGCATGCTGGAGTCTTCACCGTGACCGGCATGGGGCCGTAACTGACAAAGGTAGGATTGCCAAACAGCGTTTTAGCCAAGGCCCGCGCACCGGCCATCAGCGGCATCACGTAGAGCAGGTTCAACCCCTCCACTTCCGCGCAATCGCCGAGGGCGTAGACGTGGGCCGCCGAGGTCTGCAGCAGGCGATCGACGACGATGCCGCGCTTGACCTCGAGCCCCGCCTCGGCTGCCAGCTCGGTACGCGGGCACAGGCCGACCGCACTGACCACCAGATCGCAGGCCAGCCGACTGCCATCGGAGAGCTGCCCCTGCAAGCCATCATCACTGCGTTCGAGGCGCTGCAGCGTGGCGCCCAGGTGGAAGCGCGCGCCGATGCCCTCAAGGCCTCGCCTTACCGCCTGGGCCGCCTCCAGCGGCAGCAGGCCGGGCATGACCTGCTCGCTGGGCGCGACCAGATCGACTTCGTGGCCACCCAGCAGCAGGTCATTGGCGAACTCGCAGCCGATCAGCCCGGCACCGAGAATCAGCACGCGGCGCTTACCGGCGACGGCAGCGCGGAAGCGGCCGTAATCGTGCAGGTCGTTGATCGGGAAGATGGCGTCGGCGGCATCGCCTGCGACCGGCACCTGAATCGTCTGCGCGCCCCAGGCCAGTACCAGATCGCGATATGCAACCGGTTCGTTGCCGATCCACACGCGCCGATTCGCCGGATCGAGGCGGGTGACGCGAGTGTGCGTGCGAATCTCGGCGTTGAGCTGCTCAGCCATGGCGCCGGCGGTCGCCATGCCCAGGCTCTCGGCATTCTTGTTGGCGGCAAAACCGGTGGACAGCAGCGGTTTGGAATATGAGCGCCCGTCATCGGCAGTGATCAGCAACAGCGGCGTCTGCATGTCCAGCTTGCGGAATTCACGGGCCAGGTTGTAGCCGGCCAGGCCGGTACCGATGATGACTACGGGTGCGCTCACGTCATGTCCTCGTATGGTAGTTGGCGATACGGTTTTCAGCCGATGGCGATCATTTCGAAGTCCAGCTTGCCGACGCCACAGTCCGGGCAGACCCAGTCTTCCGGCACGTCTTCCCAGGCGGTGCCAGGGGCGATGCCCTCTTCCGGTACGCCCAGCGCTTCGTCATAGATGTAGCCGCACACCACACATTGCCATTTCTTCATGGGTAACCTCGATGCTCTGTCGACTGCGACGCACGCTATACCAGAACGGCGCACCGCACCAATCCCACAAATGAAAACGGGCGGCCTGAGCCGCCCGTCGCGCTACCGCCAGGCTTAGCCTGCGGTACCCACCAGCGGATCGCTGATGCCCATCACGTAGAAGCCGATCAGGCCGATGCTGCCGGCCAGGATCAGGTAGTAGAGGGTCGGCAGCATGGTCTTGCGCAGGGTGACCCCTTCACGACCGAGCAGGCCTACCGTGGCCGAAGCCGCCACCACGTTGTGGATGGCGATCATGTTGCCCGCCGCCGCACCCACCGACTGCAGCGCCACCATCAGCGCCCCGGACAGCCCCAGCAGCCCCGCGGTGTTGAACTGGAACTGCGACAGCATCAGGTTGGACACGGTGTTGGAGCCAGCGATGAACGCCCCCAGCCCACCGACCGCCGGGGCGAAGAACGGATAGATGTTGCCGACGCTGTTGGCCACCAGCTGCGCCATGGCCACCGGCATCGAGACCAGGTCCGAACCGTTGACGCCGGAGTTGATCAGGATGCGCACCATGGGAATGGTGAAGATCAGCACGAAGCCCGCGCCGAGCAGGGTCTTGCTCGATTCGGAAACCGCTGCGCCCAGCTCGCTGGCCTTCATCCGATGCAGGAAGAAGGTGATCAGCACCACCATGCAGAGAATGCCGCCCGGCAGGTACAGCGGCTCCAGCGTACCGGACACACCGGTCTCACCGAGGATGTCCTTCCAGCCGAAGGTAAGCGACATCAGCAGCGCCTTGAAGTCCGGGAACACCCGCGAGGCCACCAGCAGTGCGGCGAGGATCAGATACGGTGCCCAGGCCATCGGCACGGAGATCGGCGTCTTGCCGGCGACGTCCTCGATCTTCATCTCGATCTTGCCCATCCACTCCGCCGGCCATTCGCTGGCCGGGGCGAAGTCCCAGCTGTCCTTGGGCAGCAGGAAACCGGCCTTGGCTGCCGGCACGACGATGGCCAGACCGACCAGCGCACCGATCATCGACGGGAATTCCGGACCGAGGAACACACCTGCCGCGGCATACGGGATGACGAAGGCGAGACCGGTGAACACCGCGAACGGCGCCACCGCCAGACCTTCGGTCCAGGATTTGTTGCGGCCGAAATAGCGGGTCATGATGCTGACCATGATCAGCGGCATGAGGATCCCGCACAGCGCGTGGATGATCGCCACCCGCGAGAAGATCAGGTGGAAGAAGGCATCCCAGTTGCTGCCCAGCGCGGTCATCTGCGCGCCGATGCCGGCCTGGTCGAGCCCTGCACCGACGCCGACCAGGATCGGCGTGCCCACCGCACCGAAGGATACCGGCGTGGACTGCACCATCATCCCCATGACCACCGCCGCCAGCGCCGGGAAGCCCAGCGCGACCATCAGCGGTGCCGCCACCGCGGCCGGCGTACCGAAGCCCGAGGCGCCCTCGATGAAGCAGCCGAACAGCCAGGCGACGATCAGCACCTGGACGCGACGGTCAGGGCTGACGTTGGAGAAACCACGCCGAATCGAACTGATCCCCCCGGAATGTTTCAGCGTGTTGAGCAGCAGGATCGCGCCGAAGATGATCCAGAGGATCGCCGCGGTGAGGATCAGGCCCTGCAAGGTCGAGGCGATGACCCGGTTGAGGGTCATGTCCCAGGCCAGCAGGCCGATCAGCGCAGTGAGGACGAAAACCAGCGGCATGGCGTACTTGGCCGGCCAGCGAAAGCCGATCAGCAGCACACCCGCCAGCACCAGCGGCACGAAGGCCAGGATGGACAGTAGTGTTTGACTCATTTGTTGGGTCCCTGCTTTTTTGTTGTGAACCGCTTCTATTGTGTCCGGGCATGCCCGGTGCCTCGCATGAAACGCCCCCACACGGCGCGTCTCGCAGCGACCAGGCCGAAACCTCGCCGCTCATGCTCGAAAGCCCCGGGCGCCGTGGGGCGCCTGGGGCTCCTGTCCTTTACCGCATGCGCCGGGCCTCCGACAGCACGCGGCCGATCCCGCCTGTCAGCCCTGGGCCGCCTTGAAGCGTTGGCGCCAGGCATGCAGCAGCGGCTCGGTATAACCGGCCGGCTGCTCACGCCCCTTGAACACCAGATCACAGGCCGCCTGGAAGGCCGCCGACTGAGTGTAGTCGGCGGACATGGCGCGGTAGAGCGGATCGCCGGCATTCTGCTGATCGACCACCTTGGCCATGCGCTCGAGGGTTTCCTGCACCTGCTCGCGGGTCACCACGCCGTGGTGCAGCCAGTTGGCCACGTGCTGGCTGGAGATGCGCAGGGTGGCGCGGTCTTCCATCAGGCCGACGTTGTGGATGTCCGGCACCTTGGAGCAGCCGACGCCCTGCTCGACCCAGCGCACCACGTAGCCGAGGATGCCCTGGCAGTTGTTGTCCAGCTCCTGCTGCTTCTCCTCGGCGCTCCAGGTGTCCTCGGCGACCACCGGGATGGTCAGCAGATCGTTGAGCAACTGCTCGCGCTCGGCGGCCAGATCGACCTTTTCCAGCTCGCTCTGCACGGCCTGCACGTCCACCTGGTGGTAGTGCAACGCATGCAGCGTAGCGCCGGTCGGCGACGGCACCCAGGCGGTGTTGGCGCCGGATTTCGGATGGCCGATCTTCTGCTCGAGCATAGCCGCCATCAGGTCCGGCATGGCCCACATGCCCTTGCCGATCTGCGCCTTGCCACGCAGGCCGCAGGCCAGGCCGACCAGCACGTTGTTGCGCTCGTAGGACTGGATCCACGGGGTGGACTTCATGTCGCCCTTGCGCAGCACCGGGCCGGCTTCCATGCAGGTGTGCATCTCGTCGCCGGTACGGTCGAGGAAGCCCGTGTTGATGAACGCCACGCGATGTTTGGCCGCGGCGATGCAGGCCTTGAGGTTGGCGCTGGTGCGCCGCTCCTCGTCCATGATGCCCATCTTCAGGGTGTAACGCGGCACGCCGATCAGGTCCTCGACACGACCGAACAGCTCGTCGGCGAAGGCGACTTCCTTCGGCCCATGCATCTTCGGCTTGACGATGTAGAAGCTGCCGGTGCGCGAGTTGCCCTTGCGCTTGAGGTCATGCTTGGCGATCAGGCTGGTGAACACGCCGTCCATGATGCCTTCGGGGATTTCGCTGCCGTCTTCGAGCAGGATTGCCGGGTTGGTCATCAGGTGACCGACGTTGCGGATGAACAGCAACGAACGGCCGTGCAGCTTCAGCTCGCCGCCGTTGGGCGCGCTGTACTCGCGGTCCGGGTTGAGGCGACGTACGAAGCTCGAGCTGCCCTTGGCCACTTCCTCGCTGAGGGTGCCCTGCACGATGCCCAGCCAGTTGCGGTAGGCCAGCACCTTGTCGTCGGCATCCACCGCGGCGACCGAATCTTCGCAGTCGAGGATGGTGGAAACCGCGGACTCGACCAGCAGGTCCTTGACGCCGGCGGCATCGGTCTGGCCGATCGGGCTGTTCGGATCGATCTGGATCTCGACGTGCAGGCCGTTGTTCTTCAGCAGCACAGCCTTCGGCTCGACCGCTTCGCCCTGGAAGCCGACGAATTTTTCCGGCTGCTTGAGCCCGGTGACGCTGCCGTTCTCCAGGGTGACCTTCAGCTGGCCGTCCTGTACGCGGTAGGCGGTGGCATCGGCGTGGCTGCCCTGCGCCAGCGGCGCGGCCTGATCGAGGAAATTGCGCGCGTAGGCGATGACCTTGGCGCCACGGACTTCGTTGTAGCCTGGGCCCTTCTGCGCGCCGCCCTCTTCGGAGATGGCGTCGGTGCCGTACAGCGCGTCGTACAGCGAGCCCCAGCGGGCGTTGGCGGCGTTCAGCGCGTAGCGCGCGTTCATGATCGGCACCACCAGCTGCGGACCGGCCTGGGTAGCGATCTCGTTGTCGACATTGGCGGTGTCGATCTTCACCTCGCCCGGCACCGGCTGCAGGTAGCCGATGGATTCGAGGAAGGCACGGTAGGCCGGCATGTCCTTGATCGGGCCTGGATTGGCCTTGTGCCAGGTATCGAGCTCGACCTGCAGGCGGTCGCGCTCGGCGAGCAGCTCACGGTTCTTCGGCGCCAGGTCATGGACCAGTGCGTCCAGGCCCTGCCAGAAGGCGGCGGCTTCGATACCGGTGCCCGGCAGAACTTCGTCTTCGATGAAACGCTGCAGATTGGCCGCCACTTGCAGGCGGCCCAGGGTTACACGCTCGGTCATCTGTCGTTCTCCTTCTGTTCAGTTGGCCAGGGCGGCGACGCCGGCCTTGGCGATCTGGGCATCCTGCGTGGCGGTCACGCCGGACACGCCCACCGAGCCGATCACCTGGCCATCGACCACCACCGGCACGCCGCCTTCCAGCGAGCAGACCACCGGCGCGGAGAGGAAGGCGCTGCGGCCGTTGTTGACCATGTCTTCATAGCCCTTGGTTTCGCGGCGACCGAGCGCGGCGCTGCGGGCCTTCTCGGTGGCGATGTAGGAGGCGATCGGCGCGCAGCCGTCCAGACGCTCCAGCGCCAGCGGATGGCCGCCGTCGTCGGCGACGACGATGGTCACGGCCCAGCCGTTGGCCTGCGCTTCGGCACGGGCGGCGGCAAGGATGGTGGCGACTTCGGTCTGGCTCAGTACGGCTTTGCTTTTCATCTCGATTCTCCTGTCTTCGTATTTCGGTTGTTCGTTGCGTTTGGGCTGCCTACGCACGCCGTAGGTTGGGTTGAGCGCAGCGAAGCCCAACGGGCGGGGGTGTCAGGCGGCGCTGCAGCGTGAGTTGGGCTTCGTCGCTTCGCTTCTCAACCCAACCTACCGGCCCCTGCCGCAGCCCCCATCTCACCCCATCGACTCCTCGACCACCTCGATCCAATGCTTGACCGGCGTGCGGCCGGCACCGTCGAGGTGTGTCTGGCAGCCGATATTGGCGGTGACGATCACTTCCGGCTTGCCGCTCTCCAGCGCGTTGAGCTTGTTGTCGCGCAGCTGGTGGGAAATCTCCGGCTGGGTGATCGAATAGCTGCCGGCCGAGCCGCAGCACAGGTGCGCATCGGGCACCGCAGTGAGCTGGTAGCCCAGACGGGTGAGCACGTCTTCGACCGCGCCGCCGAGCTTCTGTGCGTGCTGCAGGGTGCATGGGCAGTGGAAGGCCATGCGCTTGTCGGCGCGCACGTCGAGCTTTTCCAGCTCCGCGCTGCGCAGCACTTCGACCAGATCCTTGGCCAGCTCGCTGACCCGGGCGGCCTTGGCAGCGTAGACCGGGTCATCCTTGAGCAGATGGCCGTATTCCTTGACGAAGGCACCGCAGCCGCTGGCAGTCTGCACGATGGCTTCGGCACCGGCTTCGATGGCCGGCCACCAGGCATCGATATTGCGACGCGCGCGATCGAGGCCGGCGTCCTGCGCATTGAGGTGGTAATCCACCGCACCGCAGCAGCCGGCTTCGCGCGCCGGGCTGACGCTGATGCCGAGGCGGTCGAGCACGCGCGCGGCAGCGGCGTTGGTGCTCGGCGACAGGCTCGGCTGCACGCAGCCTTCAAGCATCAGCACGCGACGGCTGTGCATCACCTGCGGGCGCGGTTTGGCCGGGCGAATCTCGCGCGGCAGATGGTCCTTCAGCGAGGCTGGCATCAGCGGCTTCAGCGCGTTGCCGGTACCGAGCAGCGCCTTGAACAGCCCCGGACGCGGGATTACCGTGCGCAGGCCGCCGCGCACGATGCGCTCGCCCAGCGGGCGCTGCACCTGGCGTTCGATGAAGTCACGACCGATGTCCAGCAGGTTGTGGTACTTCACCCCGGACGGGCAGGTGGTCTCGCAGTTGCGGCAGGTCAGGCAGCGATCCAGGTGCAGCTGGGTGCTCTCGGTCACCTCGCCGCCCTCGAACATCTGCTTCATCAGGTAGATGCGCCCGCGCGGGCCGTCGAGCTCGTCGCCCAGCAACTGGTAGGTCGGGCAGGTGGCATTGCAGAAGCCGCAGTGCACGCAGGAGCGCAGGATGCTTTCGGCTTCCTCGGCGCGCGGCAGTTTTTTCGCGGCTTCGCTCAGATTGGTTTGCATACGTCGTCAGACCTCGGAATACATGCGGCCGGGGTTGAAGATCCCCTGCGGGTCGAGTGCGGCCTTGAGCTGGCGGTGATAGCGCAGCATCGGCGCGGCCAGCGGCTGGAACGGGCTGGCCGTGGCGCCTGCGCTGAAGCACATGGCATGGCCGCCGACCTCGTGGGCGATGGCACGGATCGTCTCGGCGTCGGCGTCGCTCTTCAGCCAGCGCTGGGCGCCGGCCCAGTCCAGCAGTTGCTCGCCCGGCAGCGCCACGGCCGGCGTGTTGTTCGGCAGCGACAGGCGCCACAGCGGGCGCGGGTCGGCGAAGAAGGCCAGGCGCTGCTCGCGCAGATCGTTCCAGTAGCCGGGGTCGAGGTCCTCGCCACCGATGCGTTCGCGCGCGGCGTTGACCGACCCTTCGCCACCTTCCAGGCGCAGGTACAGGGCCTGGCCGTCGTGGCTGGCGGCGCTGATCGGCACCGGCTGCTGGCCCCATTCGGCGAGCTTGAGCAGCGCGCGTTCGAGATCGATTTCCAGACGCAGGCTGGTGCACAGGCGCGGCTTGGGCAGCACCTTGAGCGAGACTTCGGTGAGTACGCCGAGGCAACCGAAGCTGCCGGCCATCAGGCGCGACAGGTCGTAACCGGCGACGTTCTTCATCACCTCGCCGCCGAAGCGCAGGTGCTTGCCCTGGCCGGTGATGACCCGCGAGCCGAGCACGAAATCTCGCACCGAACCGCTCCAGGGCCGACGTGGGCCGGATAGCCCGGCGGCGATCATGCCGCCGACGGTGGCGCCCTCGCCGAAGTGCGGCGGCTCGCAGGGCAGCATCTGCCCGGCTTCGTCCAGCGCGGCTTCCAGCTCCGTCAGCGGCGTGCCGGCACGCACGCTGACCACCAGTTCGGTGGGGTCGTAGCTGACGATGCCGCGATGCTCGCGCATGTCGAGCAGCTGGCCCTCGACCGCGCGGCCGAGGAAAGCCTTGCTGCCACTGCCCTGGATACGCAGCGGCATGTTGGCGGCAAGCGCCTGGTTGACCTGATCCAGCAACTGCGCGCTGGCGTCGTGTGCGGATGCGGTCATCAGAAACGCTCCAGTTCGGGGAACGGCAGCTCGCCGTTGTGGATGTGCATGCGGCCGAACTCGGCGCAGCGATGCAGCGTCGGGATGTTCTTGCCGGGGTTGAGCAGGCCGCTGGGGTCGAAAGCCGCCTTGACCGCGTGGAACAGGGTCAGCTCGTCGGCATTGAACTGCGAGCACATCTGGTTGATCTTCTCGCGGCCGACGCCATGCTCGCCGGTGATCGAACCACCGACCTCGACGCACAGTTCGAGAATCTTGCCGCCCAGCTCCTCGGCGCGCTCCAGCTCACCGGCCTGGTTGGCATCGAAGAGGATCAGCGGGTGCATGTTGCCGTCGCCGGCATGGAACACGTTGGCCACGCGCAGGCCGAAACGCTCGGACAGCTCGGCGATGCCCTTGAGTACGCCCGGCAGCTCGCGGCGGGGAATGGTGCCGTCCATGCAGTAGTAGTCCGGCGAGATGCGCCCGACCGCCGGGAAGGCGTTCTTGCGCCCGGCCCAGAAGCGCACGCGCTCTGCCTCATCCTTGGCCAGGCGCACTTCGGTGGCACCGGCCAGCTTCAGCACTTCGCTGACGCGCGCGCAGTCGTCATGCACGTCGGCTTCCACGCCATCCAGTTCGCAGAGCAGGATCGCCTCGGCATCCACCGGATAGCCGGCGTGGATGAAGTCCTCGGCGGCGCGAATCGACAGGTTGTCCATCATCTCCAGCCCGCCGGGGATGATGCCGGCGGCGATGATGTCGCCTACCGCACGCCCGGCCTTCTCCACCGAGTCGAACGCGGCGAGCAGCACCTTGGCCACCTGCGGCTTGGGCAGCAGTTTGACCGTGACTTCGGTGACGATACCGAGCATGCCTTCGGAGCCGGTGAACAGCGCCAGCAGGTCGAAGCCCGGCGAGTCCAGCGCATCGGAGCCGAGCGTCATGCGCTCGCCCTCGACGGTGAGGATTTCCACCTTGAGCAGGTTATGCACGGTCAGGCCGTACTTAAGGCAGTGCACGCCGCCGGCGTTCTCGGCGACGTTGCCACCGATGGAGCAGGCGATCTGCGACGAGGGGTCCGGTGCGTAGTACAGCTCATAGGGCGCCGCGGCCTGGGAGATCGCCAGGTTACGCACACCGGGCTGGACGCGGGCGAAGCGACCGGCCGGGTCGACCTCGAGAATCTTGTTGAAGCGCGCCATTACCAGCAGGATGCCCTGCTCCAGCGGCAACGCGCCGCCAGACAGACCGGTACCGGCACCGCGGGCGACCACCGGAACGCCGCGCTGATGGCAGAGCTTGAGCAGCGTCTCGACCTGCTCGATGCGCTCGGGCAGCACCACCAGCAGCGGCGTGGTGCGGTAGGCGGAAAGGCCGTCGCACTCGTAGGGTTTGAGGTCCTCGCTGCGGTGGAGGATGTCCAGGTCGGGCAGCTGCGCCTGCAGCTCGGCCAGCAGGGCGGCCTTGTCGACCTTGGGCAACGCACCATCGACGCGTTCGTCGTAGAGAATGTTCATGGCAGGTTCCGGTTCTCGAGGGTTGCAGCCGGCGCGAAACGACTGCGGTGGAATGACGCATCTTTAACGTCGAAGGCGGTCACCAGTCCATGCCCCAGGCAACTGGTCCTACCAGTTTTTTGTAGTCAGCTGATGACGGGCACTACCGAACCACCCTCCAAACCGCACTGCTACTGGTATTCTGTCATTCAATGTAAACTCCTGCCGAACTGGTCCTACCAGTGGAGAACGAAGGACATGCAGAACGAAAACCACAATGACCGTCGTCAAGTCGCCGATGTCGTCGCCGAGCGCATCGAGCGGCTGATCGTCGACGGCGTATTGAAGGTCGGCCAGGCGCTGCCATCGGAGCGCCGCCTGTGCGAAAAACTGGGTATTTCCCGCTCGGCGTTGCGCGAGGGCCTTCGCGTATTGCGCGGGCGCGGCATCATCGAGACATCCCAGGGCCGGGGCTCCTTCGTCGCCGAGCTGTCCGGCAACCATGACGCCAGCCCGCTGATGCACCTGTTCAACTCGCAACCACGCACGCTCTACGATCTGCTGGAAGTACGCGCGCTGCTGGAAAGCGAGTCGGCGCGATTGGCCGCCCTGCGCGGCACCGACGCGGATTTCGTGCTGCTCGGCCGGCGCTACGAGGAAATGCTCGCCGCCCACGCCAGCGAGGATGGCGCCGACCCGCGCGAGCACGCCCGCCTCGACCACGCCTTCCATCTGGCAATCTGCGAGGCCTCGCACAACCCGGTGCTGGTGCACACGCTGCAATCGCTGACCGACCTGATGCTCAGTACCGTGTTCGCCTCGGTGAACAACCTCTACCACCGCCCGGCACAGAAGCGGCAGATCGACCGCCAGCACTCGCGGCTCTATCACGCGGTGATCGAGCGACTGCCGGAACAGGCCCAGCGCGCGGCGCGCGACCATATCCACGGCATTCGCGACAACCTCAAGGAAATCGAGCAGGAAGAACAGCGCCTGGTCCGCGCCACCATGCGCCTTGAAGGCTGGACCTGAGGCGTATGTAGCGTTCACCGAGCGCGGCTACAGCGCCGGCCGGAGAGCCGCGCCCGTGCCGCGCCCAAGACGCATGCTAGACTCGCCGCTCTTTTTCGCTAGCTCTGACGCACCGTGTCCGAAATTCATGACTGGCTAAGTGCCGACCGCCTCCCCTCCCCCCTCGATCCCGCCCTGCACGACTGGTTGTACGTCGACAAGGGCTCGCTCACCCGCCGCCTGACCGAGCTGGCCGCTGGCGCCTTCAGCGTGACGCCGCTGCACGAGGCCTGGCAGCCCCTGCGCGCCGACGAGTGCGCCGCGCTCGGCGTTCCGGCCGAGAGCGAGGGCTGGGTGCGTGAGGTCTATCTGTGCGGTCATGGCCAGCCCTGGGTGTTCGCCCGCAGCGTCGCAGCACGGGCACAGCTGGAGGATTCCGGCCTCGACCTGCAGCGCCTGGGCAATCGCTCTCTGGGCGAGCTGTTGTTCAGCGATCCGGCCTTTGCCCGCGGCACGCTCGAAGCCTGTCATTACCCCGCGCGTTGGCTGCCGGATGCGTGCCGTGTAGACGGCCTCTGGGCGCGGCGCTCGTGCTTCCGCCAGAATCGGCTCGGCGTGCTGGTCGCCGAGGTGTTCCTTCCCGAGTTGTGGCAGGCCGCCGCCGTCACGCCCTGAGCGCGCCGCTCTGCATGCCCCCTTCCGCCAAGGAGAGCCGCTGATGTATCTGAAACTGCTGCAATCGTGCAATCGCCTGCACCCGCGCGCCTGGGACTTCATCCAGCTGATGCGTCTGGACCGGCCCATCGGCACCTATCTGCTGCTGTGGCCAACGCTGTGGGCGCTGTGGATAGCTGCCGAAGGCGTACCCAGCGCGAAGAATCTGTTCATCTTCATCACCGGCGTGATCCTGATGCGCGCCGCCGGCTGCGTGGTCAACGACTTCGCCGACCGCAACTTCGACGGCCACGTGCAACGCACCCAGACGCGCCCCATGGCCACCGGCAAGATCAGCTCCCGCGAGGCCTGGACGCTGTTCGCCGTGCTGGTGGGCCTGAGCTTCGGCCTGGTGCTGCTGACCAACGCAACCACCGTCTACCTGTCCTTCGGCGCCCTGGCGCTGGCCGCCTGTTACCCGTTCATGAAGCGCTACACCTTCTATCCGCAGGTGGTGCTCGGCGCAGCCTTCTCCTGGGGCATGCCGATGGCCTTCACCGCCGAGACCGGCAACCTGCCGCCCGAGGCCTGGCTGCTGTTCATCGCCAACCTGCTGTGGACGGTGGCCTACGACACCTACTACGCCATGGCCGACCGCGAGGACGATCTGAAGATCGGCATCAAGTCCACTGCCATCCTCTTCGGCGAAGCGGACCGCGTCATCATCGTCACCCTGCAGGGCCTGGCGCTGTTCTGTCTGCTCCTTGCCGGCGTGCGCTTCGAGCTGGGCCAGTGGTTCCACCTCGGGCTGGTGGTCGCCGCCGGCTGCTTCGCCTGGGAGTTCTGGAAGACCAGGTCGCGCAAGCCGCAGGTCTGCTTTAAGGCGTTCCTGCACAACCACTGGGCAGGGCTGGCGATCCTTGCGGGCATCGTGCTGGATTACGCCACCAAGGCTTAAGCCCAGGCGCGCCGGGCCAGAGCGCCGGAGCACGGCAGCCTGCTGCCGTCTGCCTGTCACATGGCTGCAATAATTCCGTTATCTAATGCCGGACGACAAGAACAGACCCGAGGCTTGACCATGAACGGCAAGAGCATACTGATCGTCGATGACGAGGCGCCGATCCGGGAGATGATCGTCGTCGCCCTGGAAATGGCCGGCTATGACTGTCTCGAAGCAGAAAACACCCAGCAGGCCCACGCGCTGATCATCGACCGCAAGCCAGACCTGATCCTGCTCGACTGGATGCTGCCCGGCACTTCCGGCATCGAGCTGGCCCGTCGCCTCAAGCGCGACGAGCTGACCGCCGACACGCCGATCATCATGCTCACCGCCAAGGGTGAAGAAGACAACAAGATCCAGGGTCTGGAAGTCGGTGCCGACGACTACATCACCAAGCCCTTCTCCCCGCGCGAGCTGGTGGCCCGCCTCAAGGCCGTGCTGCGCCGCGCGACGCCGGTGGACAGCGAATCGCCGATCGAGATCGGCGGGCTGCTGCTCGATCCGGTCAGCCATCGCGTCACCATCGACGGCAAGCCGGCCGAGATGGGGCCCACCGAATACCGCCTGCTGCAGTTCTTCATGACCCACCAGGAACGCGCCTACACCCGCAGCCAGCTGCTCGATCAGGTCTGGGGCGGCAATGTCTATGTCGAGGAGCGCACCGTCGATGTGCATATCCGCCGGCTGCGCAAGGCACTCGGTGAAGCCTACGAGAACCTGGTGCAGACGGTACGCGGCACCGGTTATCGTTTCTCCAGCAAAAGCTGAGCACGCCGGGTGAGCATGCGTCCCGGCGTAATCCGCCCCATCATCGCCACCTCTCTGGAGTGCTTCGGTTGAATCAGGACTGGCAAGGAGCCCTCGTGCGTCGCTTGCTGCTCATGCTCGGCGGCTGCCTGCTACTGGGACTGCTGACCGGCGAATATGCCTGGGCACTGGTCCTTGGTCTGAGCGGCTATCTGGTCTGGACCCTACGCCAGCTGCTACGCCTGCAGCGCTGGTTGCGGCGTACCGACCCGGACGAAGCGCCGCCGGATTCGGCGGGCATCTGGGGCGACGTCTTCGACAGCCTGTACCAGATGCAGCGCCGCGACCTGCGCCTGCGCGGCGAGCTACAGGGCATCATCGATCGCGCACAAGGTTCCACCGCCGCGCTCAAAGACGCGGTGATCATGCTCGACAGCGACGGCAACCTGGAATGGTGGAACCCCGCCGCCAACCGCCTGCTGGGGCTGAAGAAGCCGCAGGACGCCGGTCATCCGATCGGCAATCTGGTGCGCCATCCGGCGTTCAAGGAATACTTCGATGGCGGCAACTACGACCAGCCGCTGGAACTGGCCTCGCCCGTCGACGACCGCATTCGCCTGCAGTTCAACATCACCCGCTACGGCAACCGCGAGCACCTGCTGCTGGTCCGCGACGTCACCCGCCTGCACCAGCTGGAGCAGATGCGCAAAGACTTCGTCGCCAACGTATCCCACGAGCTGCGCACGCCGCTCACCGTCATCGCCGGCTATCTGGAGACGCTGCTGGAAAACGCCGATGCGGTGAACCCGCGCTGGCTCAGAGCCCTGCAGCAGATGAACCAGCAAGCCGGGCGCATGCAACACCTGCTCAACGACCTGCTCCTGCTGGCCCGCCTGGAAACCAGCAGCCGCCCGACCGACAACCAGCCGGTGGCGGTGAGCCTGCTGCTGCAATCGATCGTCAGCGATGCCCGCGCGCTGTCCGGCAGTCGCGGGCACCTGATCAGCCTCGATGCCGACCCGGCGCTGCTGCTCAAGGGCAGCGAGACGGAGCTGCGCAGTGCCTTCTCCAACCTGGTGTTCAATGCGGTGAAGTACACGCCCGATGGCGGCAGCGTGCATGTGCGCTGGTGGGGCGACGAGGTGGGCGCGCACCTGAGTGTCGAGGACACCGGCATCGGCATCGAACAGAAGCACCTGCCGCGCCTGACCGAGCGCTTCTACCGGGTCGACTCCAGCCGCGCCAGCAGCACCGGCGGTACTGGACTGGGGCTGGCCATCGTCAAGCACGTGCTGCTGCGCCACCAGGGCCGCCTGGATATCAGCAGCACGCCAGGCCGGGGCAGCCGCTTCTCCTGCCACTTCCAGAACAGCCAGGTGTCCGAGCGCTGATCCACCGCCTGCGCGAGCCGGAAAAATCCCGGCTCATCGCTTGAAAAGCCGGCCCGCCGCCGCCATCCTGTCGCGACCATTGGCTACCCGATCCCTTCATGGACCCCTCCCCCAGTTACGCCGCCTCGTCCTACTTCGCCGATTTCGGCCTGATTCTCTTTGCCCTGTTCCTCGTGCTGCTCAACGGCTTCTTCGTTGCCGCCGAGTTCGCCATGGTCAAGCTGCGCTCCACCAAGGTGGAAGCGATCGCCAGCCGGCACGGCTGGCGCGGGCACATCCTGCGCACCGTCCACGCTCAGCTCGACGCCTACCTCTCCGCCTGCCAGCTGGGCATCACCCTGGCTTCGCTCGGCCTCGGCTGGGTCGGCGAACCCGCTTTCGCCCACCTGCTCGAACCGCTGCTGACCAGCATCGGCATCCAGTCCCCGGCGGTGGTGCACGGCATCGCCTTCTTCACCGCCTTCTTCATCATTTCCTACCTGCACATCGTGGTCGGTGAGCTGGCGCCGAAGTCCTGGGCGATCCGCAAGCCGGAGCTGCTGTCGCTGTGGACGGCGGTGCCGCTGTACCTGTTCTACTGGCTGATGTACCCGGCCATCTACCTGCTCAATGCCAGCGCCAACGCCATCCTGCGCATCGCCGGCCAGGGCGAGCCCGGCGCACATCACGACCACCACTACAGCCGCGAAGAGCTCAAGCTGATCCTGCACTCCAACCGCGCCCGCGACCCTGGCAATCAGCAGATTCAGGTGCTGGCCTCGGCGGTGGAGATGAGCGAGCTGGAAGTGGTCGACTGGGCCAACTCGCGTGAGGATCTGCTGCAGCTGGAGCATGACGCTCCGCTGAGCGCGATTCTCGAAGTTATCCGCCGCCACAAGTACAGCCGCTACCCGGTCTACGACAGCGAGAAGGGCGAGTACGTCGGCCTGCTGCACATCAAGGATCTGCTGCTGGCGCTGGCCGCCGATGATCGCCTGCCCGAACACTTCTGCCTGAACGAGCTGCTGCGTCCACTGGAGTGCGTGTCCAAGCACATGCCGCTGGCCAGCCTGCTCGAACAGTTCCGCCAGGGTGGTGCGCATTTCGTGCTGGTCGAGGAAGGCGACCACAAGGTAATCGGCTTCCTGACCATGGAAGACGTGCTCGAAGTGCTGGTGGGCGATATCCAGGACGAACATCGCAAGGCCGAACGTGGCGTGCTCGCCTACCAGCCCGGCAAGCTGCTGGTCCGCGGCGACACCCCGCTGTTCAAGCTGGAGCGTCTGCTGGAAATCGACCTCGATCACATCGAAGCCGAAACCCTGGCCGGACTCGTCTACGAAACGCTCAAGCGCGTTCCCGATGAAGATGAAGTGTTGCAGGTCGAAGGCCTGCAGATCGTCATCAAGAAAATGCGCGGCCCGAAGATCGTGTTGGCCAAGGTGCTCAGGCAGGCTTAAAGCTGGAAGCCAGCTTGCGGGCTGGGGCCAGCACCCCGTCAAGCTCTTTCTTCCAGCTTCAGGCTTCAAGCTTCAGGCTGCTTTTACCTCTTATTCCCCACCAACGGCGAAGTTCGGCAGGCTGTTGACCGGCTGCGAGAAGTCGAACGGGATCGACTCGATCGCCAGACCGACGTTGCGCTGCACCACGAAGTGCAGATGCGGACCGGTGCTGTTGCCGGTATTGCCGGAGCGCGCGATGCGGGTGCCGGTTTCCACCCGCTGGCCTTCACGTACCGCCACCGAGCCCTTCATCAGGTGCAGATAGACGCCCATGGTGCCGTCGTCATGCATGATGCGCACGAAGTTGCCGGCCGGGTTGTTGCCGCGGCCGCTCTGCTGGTTCTCGATCTTCACCACCATGCCGCCGCGCGCGGCGACGATGGGCGTGCCTTCGGGCATGGCGATGTCGACCGCGTAGCGCCCCTTGGGCGTGAAATGGCTGTACTGGCCGTTGGCGCCCTGGGTCAGGCGGAAAGGACCGCCGCGCCAGGGCAACGGGTACTTGTAGGGTTTGGGTAACAGGCGCGGATCGCCCAGGGCATGGCGAAGCTTGGGCGTGTACTTGAGTGGCTTGCTGGCATCGCGCGGGGCCAGGGTGGCCAGACGAATCTGACTGCGCGGCGGCAATACCCAGCGGATCGGCTTGGCCGGTGCGCCGACGGCATTGACGACGTTTTCCAGCTTCAGCTCGATATCCACCGGCGCGAACAGGTCGTTACGCACCAGCAACGTCTCGCCCGCCGCATGTTTGCGGGTTTCCAGTTTGACCTGGGTATCGAGCTTTTCCACCATGCGGTCACTGAAGACGAAGACCTGCGCGCCGGGCGCGGCCTGGTCGCTGTAGGTCACGACCCCATTGGCGTCGGTGTATTTGTAGATGGTCAGGGCCAGCGCCGGCGTAGCCAGCAGCGGCAGCCCGAGCAACAAGAGAATGCGCCCCAGCATAACGGCAGATGTTCTAGTGATTATGTGTTGGAACGGGAACTCTAGCAGCGGCGACTGGCCTGTGCGAGCCACCGACCGTCGGGGTGTGATGCCGGTCAGTTTGTCTGCGCGACCAGGCGCCGAACGGTCGCCTGACGGGGCGCAGATCAGGCGCCGGGAATGAAGTGCCGCTGCGCCGTGCCGCGGGCGATCAGGCGTGACAGGTAGTCCATCTTCTGCGGGTCGCGGTCGACGAAGCGGAACGACAGCTGCAGCCATTCGCTGTCGGGCTTCGGCTCGAAAGCCGCAACGGCGTGCAGATAGCCGTTGAGGCGGGCGATCTCACCGCCCTCCCCCTGCTCGAGATCGAGTACGGCACTTTCCAGCACCTGCGGCAGCTGTTCGCCGCGCTTGACCACCAGCAGTGCCTCTTTGAGGCTCAGCGCCTTGATCACGCAGGCGACACTGCCATTGGCCAGTCGTAGCTGGCCCTGCCCGCGACCGGACGCTGCACCGGCTGCCGCGCTGGCAGGTACCGGCGGCGGCTGAATAAGGGGCGAGGCTTTACTCTCAACGGCAGGAGCGGCGGGTGCTGCGGGCCGCACCACCTCGGCCTTGCCGCCAGTCAGAGCGGCCAGCGAATCGTTGGCTATGCCGGTCGCGAGGCTTCGCGTCGGCGCGCTGGCAGCCAGGGCATCCAGCTTGCCGGCACGGCCGAGGGCCTTGCGCACCTTGCTGGTCAGCTGTTCGTTGGAAAAGGGTTTGCCGATGAAGTCCGAAACGCCGGCCTGAATGGCCTGCACGACGTTCTCCTTGTCGCCACGGCTGGTCACCATGATGAACGGCGTGCTTTTCAGCGAATCCTGCGAGCGGCACCAGGTCAGCAGCTCGAGCCCCGACATCTCCGGCATTTCCCAATCGCAGAGAATCAGGTCGAAACGCTCGCGGCTGAGCATTTGCTGGGCCTTGCGCCCGTTGACCGCATCCTCGATGCGAATGCCGGGAAAGTGACTACGGAGCGCCTTCTTCACCAGGTCGCGGATAAAGGGCGCGTCATCCACTACCAGCACACTGACCTTGCTCATCCATCTCTCCTGCGCGAATGCCGGCAAGCATAGCCGCAGGATCGGATCGACAAAAGCACGAGTGGCCATTGCCCTTGAAGTTGATGCGCCCGATCAAGGGGCGACGCGGGTCACGGGCGGGACATGCCCCCGCGGCCACGGCATACTTGCGCCTTTCGCCAGCTTCGCGAGGCCGCCCATGCTTCAGCACAAACGGGTTCAGCACATTCTTGTCGCCCACGATCTCAGCCCGGACGCCGATCTCGCGCTGCAACGTGCCGCCGGCCTGGCGCGCCAGGCCGGCGCTCGCATCAGCCTGCTTTACGTGCTCGACGAGCGCGGTGCCGAGAGTGACGAACAACAGGCACGCGCATTCCTGCAGCAACGCCTGCAGGAAAACGGGCTGGGGCAGCTCGAACCCTGGATTCGCCGCGGACAGCCGGTGGAGGAGATTCTCACCCAGGCCGAGGGTCTGGAGACCGATCTGCTGGTGCTGGGGCGCCATCACAAGGGATCTAGCCAGGGATTCGCCGGTACCACGCTGGAGCACATCATGCTGGCAAGCCGGGCACCGCTGCTGCTGGCCATCACCCCGGCGGACATCCCGTACCAACGCGCTGTGGCTGCGCTGGATTTCTCCGACTGCGCCACCCGTGCCATGCAATGCGCCTGGACACTGCTTGGCGAGGGGGCCGAACTGCATGCCCTGCATATCGACGAGATGGCCGAAGTACACGGCCCCGATTACGAAGGCCTGTCGCTGCAGCAGGAACTGTTCGATCAGTTGATCGAAGACATCCAGCCGCAACTGCCGGATACGGGCGCGCTGCTGAGCTACAGCCTGCATCAGGGCGAGCGTAACAATTGCATGGACGCGGCGCTGCGCGACCTGCAACCGCTGCTGCTGGCACTCGGCGGTCACAGCCGCGGCGAACTGAGCAGCGCCCTGCTCGGCAGCCTGACTCGGCAGTTTATCGACAAGCCGCCCTGCGACATCCTGATCGCGCGCTGAAGCGCATCTTTGCCCGCCTGCGCCCGATGGCGCCGGTGCATAGCAGGCACCGCATTGCCGAGCGACACGCCACCGTCAGGTTGCGTCCTTGCAAACCCCTGCTACGTTTAGAGCCAGAACAACAATAAGAAGAAGACGCCCATGTGCCTCGCTTCGACTCGTTTCTGGTCCCGCTTTCCAGCTCCCATCTCTGCAACGTTTCACGACGACGTGGTGCCCCGCGCACGCTTGCGTTCGCCGTGCGTGCGTCAATGCCTGGCCGCTGCATTCAGCCCGCCAACGATCCACGGCATTGCGCGCCTGACCGCCTGCCCAGCTTTTCCCTAACCCGCCATACGGACCGCTTCGCATGGGGCGAGCCCGTATGCCGAGCAAACCGTGCAAGGAGATACGCATGAAGCTTTCAGCAATCGCAGCGGCAACCCTGACGGCAGTGGTCGCCATACCCGCCTCGGCCGAGATTTCCGACGGCAAGGTGAAGATCGGCATCCTCAACGATCAGTCCGGCGTGTATGCCGATTTCGGCGGCAAGTGGTCGTTCGAGGCGGCGAAAATGGCCGCCGAGGACTTCGGCGGCAAGGTGCTCGACGCGCCGATCGAGATCGTCACCGCCGATCACCAGAACAAGCCGGACATCGCCTCCAACATCTCGCGGCAGTGGTACGACCGCGAGCAGGTCGACTCGATCATGGAGCTGACCACCTCCTCGGTGGCGCTGGCGGTACAGGGCATTTCCAAGAGCAAGAAGAAGATCAATCTGGTGACCGGCGCCGCCACCACCGAGCTGACCGGCAAGCAGTGCTCGCCCTACGGCTTCCACTGGGCCTATGACACTCACGCGCTGGCGGTCGGCACCGGCGGTGCGCTGGTGTCCCAGGGTGGTGACAGCTGGTATTTCCTCACCGCCGACTACGCCTTCGGCTACTCGCTGGAAGAGCAGACCGGCAAGTTCGTCAAATCCAAGGGCGGCGAGATCAAGGGCGCCGTGCGTCATCCGCTGGCGAGCACCGATTACTCCTCGTTCCTCTTGCAGGCGCAATCCTCCGGCGCCAAGGTCATCGGCCTGGCCAATGCCGGCCTGGACACCGCCAACAGCATCAAGCAGGCCGCCGAGTTCGGCATCGTCGCTGGCGGCCAGCGCCTCGCCGCACTGCTGTTCACCCTCGCCGAAGTGCACGGTTTGGGCCTCGACGCCGCCCAGGGCCTGACCCTGACCGAGAGCTTCTACTGGGATCGCGACGACAAGTCCCGCGAGTTCGGTGAGCGTTTCTTCAAGCGCACCGGGCGTATGCCGAACATGGTCCACGCCGGCACCTACTCCGGCGTCATGCAGTACCTCAAGGCGATCGAGAAGGCCGGCACCGACGCCACCGAGCCGGTTGCCAAGGCGATGCACGAGATGCCGGTGGACGACGTCTTCGCACGCAACGCCAAGGTCGGCGCCAACGGCCGGCTGATCAGCGACGTCTACCTGATGGAAGTGAAGAAGCCCGAGGAAAGCAAGCGCGAGTGGGACTACTACAAGGTGCTGGCGACTGTACCGGGCAACGAGGCCTATATCGATCCGGCCGAGAGCGGCTGCGATCTGGCCGGGCAGTGAGCATGGTTGCAGCGCAAAGCCTAGACGCCGGCGGGCCGACCGCCGGCACAGCCACGGACACGCCAGTGATGCTCTCTGCCCGCGGCCTGCGCAAGGAGTTCGGCGGCTTCGTCGCGGTCAACAATGTCGATCTGGACGTGCGCCATGCACAGGTGCACGCCCTGATCGGGCCCAACGGCGCGGGCAAGACCACCGTGTTCAATCTGCTGACCAAGTTCCTGCAACCCACCAGCGGAACCATCCGCCTGCTCGACCATGACATCACCCGTACCGACCCGGCCAAGGTGGCGCGCATGGGCCTGGTGCGCTCGTTCCAGATCTCGGCGGTGTTTCCGCACCTCTCCGTGCTGGACAACGTGCGCGTCGCCCTGCAGCGACCGGGCGGGCTGGCCACGCAGTTCTGGCTGCCGATGCGCTCGCTCAACCGCCTCAACGAGCGCGCCATGCAGCTGATCGAGTCGGTCGGCCTGGCCGACAAGCGCAACGAGCTGGCCGCTGATCTCTCCTACGGGCGCAAACGCGTGCTGGAGATCGCCACCACCCTGGCGCTGGAGCCCAAGGTGCTGCTGCTGGACGAACCCATGGCCGGCATGGGCCACGAAGACGTGCACGTGGTGGCCGAGATCATTCGTGAGGTCGCCACCCAGCGCGCGGTGCTGATGGTCGAGCACAACCTCAAGGTGGTCGCCGACCTCTGCCATCAGGTGACGGTACTGCAGCGTGGCGAAATCCTGACCTCCGGCGACTACCGCACGGTCAGTCAGGACGAACGCGTGCGCGTGGCCTACATGGGGACCGAAGATGACTGAACCCTTGCTCAGCGTGCGCGACCTCAACGCCTGGTATGGCGAAAGCCATGCCCTGCACGGCATCGACCTCGACGTGCGCCAGGGCGAGACGGTGACCCTGCTCGGCCGCAACGGCGTCGGCAAGACCACCGCGCTGCGCTCGATCGTCGGCATCATCCGCAAGCGTAGTGGCAGCATCCGCTTCGACGGCAAGGACATGCTGCGCGTACCGCTGCACCGCACCGCCCGCCACGGCATCGGCTATGTGCCGGAGGAGCGCGGCATCTTTTCCACCCTGACAGTGGAGGAGAACCTCACCCTGCCGCCGGTGATCGCCAAGGGCGGCATGACCCTGGCGGAGATCTACCAGCTGTTTCCCAACCTCGAGGAACGCCGCAAGAGCCCCGGCACCAAGCTCTCCGGTGGTGAACAGCAGATGCTCGCCATGGCACGCATCCTGCGCACGGGAGCTAAGCTGCTGCTGCTCGACGAACCCACCGAAGGCCTGGCACCGGTGATCATCCAGCGCATCGGCGAAGTGTTGCAGACGCTCAAGCAGCGCGGCATGACCATCCTGCTGGTGGAGCAGAACTTCCGCTTCGCCAGCAAAGTGGCCGACCGCTTCTACGTGGTCGATCACGGCAAGGTCATCGACTCGTTCGACGTCGCCGATCTGCCCGGCCGCATGTCCATGCTCAACGAAGCCCTGGGGGTCTGATGACGACGATTTTCGATGTGCCGATCCAGGCCTTCCTCGGACAATTGCTGATCGGCCTGATCAACGGCTCGTTCTACGCCATGCTCAGTCTGGGCCTGGCGATCATCTTTGGCATGCTGAAGATCATCAACTTCGCCCACGGCGCGCAGTACATGATCGGCGCCTTCGGCGGCTACCTGCTGCTGGCGACCCTCGGCATCGGCTACTGGCCGGCGCTGATCCTCGCGCCAATCATCGTCGGCCTGTGCAGTGCGGTGATCGAGCGCCTCGCACTCTCGCGGCTGTACAACCTCGACCACCTCTACAGCCTGCTCTTCACCTTCGGCCTAGCGCTCGCCCTGGAAGGCGCCTTCCGCTACTTCTACGGCTCGTCCGGGCAGCCCTATGCCGTGCCGAAAGCACTGGCCGGCGGCTACAACCTGGGCTTCATGTTCCTGCCCAAGTACCGCGCCTGGGTCGTGCTGGCCTCGCTGGTGATCTGCATCGCCAGCTGGCTGCTGATCGAGAAGACCAAACTCGGCGCCTACCTGCGTGCCGCCACCGAGAACCCGACGCTGGTGCGCACCTTCGGCATCAACGTGCCGCTGCTGCTGACCTTCACCTATGGCATGGGTGCGGCACTGGCCGGGCTGGCTGGCATGCTCGCCGCGCCGATCTATCAGGTCAGTCCGCTGATGGGCTCGAACCTGATCATCGTGGTGTTCGCCGTGGTGGTGGTCGGCGGCATGGGCTCGATTCTCGGCGCGATCATCACCGGCTACCTGCTGGGCATTCTCGAGGGGCTGACCAAGGTGTTCTATCCGGAGGCTTCCAACATCGTGATCTTCGTGATCATGGCGATCGTGCTGCTGGTGCGTCCGGCCGGCCTGATGGGGAGGGACGCCTGATGACCACGCCAGTATCCATGAGCGCCACCGCCAAACGCCCGCTGCTGCGCCTGGAGACCGTGCTGATCCTGATCGGCGTGGTCGCCCTCGCACTGGCGCCCTTCTACTTCTACCCGATCATCCTGATGAAGGTGCTGTGCTTCGCCCTCTTCGCCTGCGCCTTCAACCTGCTGCTCGGCTACACCGGCATCCTCTCCTTCGGCCACGCGGCGTTCTTCGGCGGCGCGGCGTATTTCACCGCCCACGCGGTCAAGGAATGGGGGCTGCCGCCCGAGCTGGGTATTCTCGTCGGCGTTGCCGGCGCGGCGTTTCTCGGCCTGATCATCGGCTTTCTGGCGATCCGCCGGCAGGGCATCTACTCGACGATGATCACCCTGGCGCTGTCGCAGATGTTCTTTTTCTTCTGCCTGCAGGCGCCCTTCACCCATGGTGAGGATGGCATTCAGAACATTCCACGTGGGCACCTGCTCGGCTTCATCGACCTGCAGGAACCCCTGTATATGTACTTCTTCGTGCTGTCGGTATTCCTCGCCGGGATGCTGCTGATCTGGCGCGTGATCAACTCGCCGTACGGCATGATCCTGCGCTCGATCCGCGAGAACGAGAACCGCGCCATTTCCCTGGGTTATTCGGTGTCGCGCTACAAGCTCGGCGCGTTCGTCATGTCCGCCGCCTTGGCCGGGCTGGCCGGCGGACTGAAGGCACTGGTGTTCCAGTTCGCCACGCTGACCGACGTCAGCTGGCAGATGTCCGGCGAGGTGGTGCTGATGACCCTGCTCGGCGGCATCGGTACCCTGGTCGGGCCGATCTTCGGCGCCGCACTGGTGACCAGTCTGGGCAACTACTTCGCCACCTCGGAGCTGCCGGTGACGCTGGTCACCGGGATCATCTTCATGGTCTGCGTGCTGGTCTTTCGCCGCGGCATGATCGGCGAGCTGTACGCCTCGCGGCTGGGCAAGAAGCTCGAACGGCGCGCGGAGGATTGAGGCTGGGAGACCTGGATGGGACGGCACGCGTAGGTTGGGTTGAGGCGCGCAGCGCCGAAGCCCAACATGTTCCCCA
>Ga0315336_1000599_pt1 | contig 93213 bp, 83 predicted proteins | sample ASW5metaG_FD_204512 | JGI IMG/M metagenome (GOLD analysis project Ga0315336, IMG submission 204512) | Ammonia-oxidizing marine archaeal communities from Monterey Bay, California, United States - ASW #5 | ecosystem: Environmental > Aquatic > Marine > Intertidal zone | place: USA: California...
GAGCACGGACATTCGACGGGCTCTTCGCCGCTTTAGGCGATATCTGCAACCTCTTCGAACCCCAGGAATGTTGGAACTTCCTTCAGGCTGCCGGATATGTCACAGATTAAAAGCAAAATGCTTTAATTCTTGACTTTCACCTATTGCAATCGCTCTCCGGATCTCATCGGACTGAAAGCCAATCGCCATGGGGCGTCGACAATCGGGGAGAACGGAAACGTCATAGAGTTCGTTGACGACACCCTCTATCCGAATCCAATGAACAGCGTCTCCGGTTTCCAGATCTACCACCAGGACGCCGCACCGCGGATCGGCGTTCTTTGACGCTAGCGTTTTATCGAGCGGCAGATCCTGAAAGGTTTGATTATGCCGCGGTAAGGACAGCCCCATGACCGCGTATCGGCCTACAAAAGACAAGCCCCGCAAGTAACCTGGCGCGAAACAGACGGGCTCGAAGGTGCCGTCTTGCAGATCAATGGAACCGAATTCACCGGTGCCGGAATTGAGCAGCCATAGCCGACCCCTGTACCAACGCGGCGAGTGCGGCATCGAAAGCCCGCGCGCCACAACGTCGTTGGTCGCCACATCAACCACCACCCCGCCGTCGGCGCGCTTGTCCCGCCACCCGTCGGCGACATCGCTTTCGGATATTGCCGTCACGAATGCCGGCTTCCCGTCGCGCATTGCCAAGCCGTTCAAATGACATCGATCCTCGGCCGCAAGGCGGCTAATGAAGGGCGGATGCCAAAGCGGAGAAAAACTCGCCGTATCGGATAGGGTCGCCAAGCAACTAAACAGTGTATTTACAAAAACAAGCCGCCCATCACGCTCAACAGCCATATCGTGGATGTCACAATCGCCGGTGACGTATCCAACCTGGGGCAGGTAAACGCGATCGTAGCCGTCCTCCGTCAATTCTGCTTGATTCAAAGCGTTTTCGAATTGCCAGACCTGATATAGCGAGCTGACAAATAGGCTATCACGATCCGCAGCCAGACCCATACACCGGTCTATGGTTCGTTCGAAAACGGAGAGTGTGTCATTTGGCAGTAGACCGATGAGGAACAGCTTGGACGCTTGGTAAGTCGTAAAGGCAAGTCCGCATCCCTGTTCCGCCAACCATTCCGGAAACTGACGTGACGCATCGAGGTGAAACACCCGTTCTTCGCCGCTTTGGGCTTTTTCATCGTTTTCCTTCATTAGGATCACCCGACGCAACCTAGCCGATGACTAGGCAATAAGGACGTTACTATTGTCGACATCCTCTACTACGCGAAGCGTAAGAATACCGTTGGAATATTCATCAAAGCCATTCGATTGGGACAATACGAACCCCAAGCCAGCAAAGTTTGCCGACACGCCGTTTGTCGCGTCACCCGTCACAGTGAGCGTATTGCTGTGACTTGAAAGGTTCGCCAAATCTAATGCGTCGAGTTGCAACTCGTTGCTGCTGCCGTTCAAGTCAATTGCCTCGAGATCCCGGATGCTACCGAGCGTCGGGTCCGTCAAGTCCAGCGTCATGGTTGAGCCGGAGAGCATGATCTTGTCGTTTCCGCTGCCGCCGTCGATTCGGCGGAAATCGATATCGGAAATGTTGATCTGATCGTCGCCACTGCCGCCGATCGAAACATTGGCTCCGGATATCGTATCATTGCCTCGCCCACCGATGGCGCTGTTGGTCCCATTGCCGCCGGTAAGCAAGTCGTTCCCATCGGAACCGACTTCGGCACCCGTGGTATTAAACCCAAATATTACGTAAGATTCTCCGGCGTCGTTGTCGCCGTTTGGGTCGGCGCTGCCCGCTCCGACGATGACATCATCAAAACCATCCCCGTTCACGTCACCGGCAGCGCTTACCGCGCGTCCGGCGGCATCTTCCGCGTCGATCCCATCCAACCTCAGTCCGTTGAAACCGTTCAAGGTGGAGAGATCGATCGTCGCATCGAAGCCAGTCGAACAGCCAAACATGATGTAGGCTTCACCAGCATCATTGTCTCCGCCCGGATCGCCTTGAAAAGCACCGATGAGCAAATCATCGAAGCCGTCACCGTTGAAGTCGCCGGCACCGCCGATAGCGCGTCCGGATTGATCGTCACCGTCGATGCCGTCCAACCGAAAACCGTTGCTGCCATCCAACGAGGCCAGATCAAGGACCGCATTGAAGCCCGCCTGCTTGCCATAGACAACATAGGTTCGGCCTGCGCCGCCGTCGGCGCCGTTCGCGCCGATCGCGAGGTCATCGAAATTATCGCCGTTGATATCCCCGACACCGGCAACCGAGGCCCCTGATAGGTCACCACCTGTTATGCCGTCGAGCCGGAAGCCATTCGTGCCATCCAGGCTGGACAGGTTCAAGTCCGCGGCAAAGCCATTGGCGGACCCGAAAAGCACGTAACTCCTGCCAGCGTCGGCGTCGGCTCCGGATGCACCGATGATTACGTCTTGGAGGCCATCACCGTTGATGTCGCCGGCAGCGCTGGTCAAGACGCCGGCGTGGTCGTCGATTGCTTCGCCATCCAGACGGAAGCCATTGGACCCGTCCAAGGCAGAAAGATCGAAATTCGCGCCGAATCCATCCGTGCGGCCGAATATGACGTAACTCTCGCCGGCATCCGACTTGCCATCCGCGTCCGCGGCGCTTGCTGAGATTATGATGTCTGACAAACCGTCGCCGTTCAGATCACCGATACCGGATAGCCATGAACCAGCATTGTCGCCGGCTTCGATTCCGTCGAAACGAACACCGTCAATTCCGTTCAACGTTGCCAGATCAATGCTGCTTGGGAAACCACTGTTGCCGCCGAATATCAGGTAGGCATTGCCGGCGTCCGCGTCGCCGTCGGCCGTTGCCCCGGTGGCGCTGATTAAAATATCGCCGAATCCATCGCCATTGACGTCACCGGCGGCGTCGACGATGCCTCCCGCGAAATCGTCTACCGCGATTCCATCCAATCGAAAACCGTTGGTGCCGTTCAAGGAACCGAGATCGAAGCTTGACGCGTATCCGGTCGCCTTGCCGAATAGGACATAGGCTTCGCCGGCTCGGCTGTCACCGCCCGGATCGGCGGCGAATGCGCCGACAATGAAATCTTCGAAGCCGTCGCCATTGACATCGCCGGCATCAGCAACCGCCGCACCGGAACGATCATTCGCATCGATGCCGTTTAGGTCGAACCCGATCTCGCCGTTGAGTTCATCCAAATCGATCGCTGAAACGCGCCCGCGTCCACCGTCTATACGAACACTCAGTTCCGCCGTGCTTTGATCCGCGCCGTCGGTTATGGTGTATTCGAGTGTGTCGAAGATACTTTCGCCGAAGATAAGATCGTCGACGGCTGGTTGGTTCACGTCCACCGTATAGGAAAAGTTCCCGTTCGCAGAAATGTTGAAAGATCCGAATTGACCGGCAAACACGCCGGCGGTCGTTACACTTAGTGGACTGGGGCCCGGTACCGGATCGTCATCGTTATCAAGAAGGTTTCCGGACACGACGTCGCTCAACCCTTCGACTGCAATTATCGCCGTTTCAGATAACGCGTGAGGCGTTGAAATCGTGTCAGCGGTCGCATGGCCGAAAATTACGTAGCTCCTACCGTCGGGGTTGAAAAGCCGTTCGCCGACTATGATGTCATCAAAGCCATCTTCATTAACATCACCGGCACCGTCCACCGACCACCCGAAGTTGCCATCTGGGTCCTCCCCGGTAATGGCAAATCCATTTGTCCCATCAAGGTTGTATGATGTGACAACGCCCCCTTGACCAACATTCTGGTCGCCGAATAGCACATGAACCTGATTTGGTGTGTCGTTACTGAGCCTGTGGGAGGAGAATACGAGATCATCAAATCCATCACGATTAAAGTCTCCTATCGCGCCAATTTCATCACCCATTTGAAACGACAGATCGAAGTTACGGAACTGGAACCCGTTTGTTCCGTCCAGATTTTCAAGGTCAAGCGGTCCTTCTTGTCCAATATTCGTATCGCCGAAAACAATATAGGCAACGCCAGAAGGTGCGCCATAAATATTCTGTTCCGGATTTGTAACGACAAAATCGTCAAATCCGTCTCCATTGATATCACCGGCGCCGCTTATCCTCTCCGTCGAATATTGCCCGGCTGCAGATCCCGTAATGCCAAACCCGTCACTACCATCCAATAAGTCTATATCTATGGTTCCGTTGGAACCGACATCCGAGCCGCCAAAAATAACGACTTCAGTGAACAACCCGACATTGGTTGCTTCGTCATTCGCAATCAAGACATCGGAAAATCCGTCACCGTTCACGTCGCCGGCGTCAATTGCTGAAATCCGGCGTGTTCCGCCACTACCGGATGTAATAAGGAGACGTTCTGAAGTACTAAGTTGACTTGGATCGATAAAGCCGCTGTCTCCAATGTTGGTGTTTCCATATATGATGTACGAGCCGCCAACGAAAAAGTCATCGAACCCATCGTTGTTGAGGTCACCAACGCTTGCGAGCAACCGGCCGTAAATCTCAAGATCGAAGCCTTTATTTGCAAACCCAATATTTCCGTTTTCCGCGCCGAGGTTTGGGCTGCCGAAAGCGATCCTGAGGCTGTTATCGCCATAGCCGAACTGGTGATTTGACACCAAGACATCGTCGAAACCATCGCCGTTTATGTCTCCGATGCCGGTGCCAAGTGGGCCGCCCGCAATATCGATCCCTCCTCCCCCCCCGGTATCGACGACGGCGCCGCTAGCTTCGTCGATATCGTTCAGCTCCAACGGGTTGGGATTGCCGATGCCTGGAAAACCATAGACAATGACGTTGGACTCGCCAGCTAAATTCGGGGCCTCTTCCGACGGGGGCGGCGGATAAATTCTATGTGCTCGTACCGCAAAATCATCGATCCCGTCACCATTGACATCACCTAATCCCGCGACCTGGCTACCACTTCTACTCTCGTTTTCATCGTCGCGGCCGTTGACAACGAAACCGTTACTCCCGTCGAGATCACCTATATTTATTGAAAATGGTGTGGGTATTACGCCCCAACGGTCGAATAGATAAGCCTCGACACCCGATTGCTCGACATCCGTCAGCGCCCTGTTGTATTGCAAGAGTTCGCCGATCCGGCCGTCGAAGCTGTAGCCGTCGCCGCTGAACGAGCCGTCGTGGAACCGTGTACTATCTCGGGTCGCTCCAATACCGATGTTCTGTGAATGACTGTTCAGGAAACTGACGCCCGACACCGAGCCGATGGAAGAGCCGTCGACGAAACCCTCGACCGTACTCGCCACCTGATCGAAAACGAACGTTGCAACATAAGTGGTGTTGGCGGTGATCGTCGCCTTGGCGAAACTCGGGCCCCATGCCGTCTCAAACACGTTCCAGCCGTTCAGGTAGAGTTCGCCATTGTCGATATAGAAATTTAGCCCGCGGTTCACCCCGCCCTGTTCGTAGAGCACCTGGCGGCTGTTTACATCGGCGCCGGTGCGGAACGCCATCATCAAGGTCTTGCCCGAATACGGACCACCGGTGTTCAGGGTCGCGTCATCGGCGACGTCGAGGCCGTCGTTCGACCCGTCGAAGCCGATCGCCGTCCGGCTGTTGATCCCCGCCGCCACGATCGCCGGCTGGCTGCCCGACGTCGTCTCACTCGCATGATTGCCCTGGCCCGACTTGTCCGACCATTGATCCACATCGCCGTCGCTGCCGGTATCGGTGATGGTCGCGCCGTCGTCGGCATCCAACCACAGCACCAGATCCGACACACTGCCCGGGGCCGTGCCCATTGTGCCGCTTGTGATGGTCACCGTCACCGTCGCCGTGTCGCTGCCGCCGTTACCGTCGGTCACCTTGTAGGTGAACGTGTCCGTGGCCGTGGCGCCACCGGACAGGCCGTTGAACTGTTCGTTCGGATTGTAGTCGAACGTGCCGTCACCGTTGTTGATGACCTGACCCACACTGGAATTGACTAACCCGGCAACACTCAATGTGTTCGGCCCATCCGGGTCGCTGTCGTTGGCCAGAACGTTGGCCGTGGTGAAGGACGATGCCTTGTCCGTCGAGCCATTATCGTCCGTGGCCACCGGCGCGTCGTTAATCCCGGTCACGGTAATGGTCACCGTCGCCGTGTCGGTTCCGCCCTGGCCGTCCGCAACAGTGTATTTGAACGTATCCGTCGCCGTGACCCCGGCGCCCAGGCTGTCGAACCCACCGTTCGGATCGTAGGTGACGTCGCTGCCGTTGTTGGTCACCGAGCCGACGGTGCCGGAAGCATCGACCGCTTGCACGCTCGGTGTGCCGCCATCGGTATCGGTGTCGTTAGCAAGCACGTCGATAACGGTCGGCGTGTCTTCATTGGTCGAGCCGCTATCGTCGCCGGCAGTGGGCGACAGATTCGCCACGCCTTGCCAGCGGCTTTGCATGTAGGCCTCGACGCCGGCGCGTTCGACGTCCGTCAGTGCCTTGTTGTATTGCGCGAACTCGCCGATCCGGCCGTCGAAGGTGTGGCCGTCGCCACCGTCCGAGCCGTCGTGGAACCGCGTGTCTTGGCGGGCCGCCCCGACGCCGATGTTCTGGCCATGGCTGTTCAGGAAGCTGACACCCGACACCGAGCCGATCGAGGCACCGTCAAGGAAGCCCTCGACCGTGCCCGCCGCTTGGTCGATGACGAATGTCGCAACATAGGTCGTGTTGGCCGTGACCGCCGCTTTGGCGAAGCTCGGGCCCCAGACCGTCTCCGCCAAGTTCCAGCCGTTCAGATAGAGCTCGCCGTTGAGGATATAAAAATTGATGCCGCGGGTTCCGCCGCCCTGCTCGTAGAGGACCTGCCGGCCGGTCACGTCGCTGCCCGTACGGAACGCCATCATCAAGGTCTTGCCCGCATAGGGACCACCGGTATTCAGCGTCGCGTCATCGGCAACATCCAGGCCGTCGTTCGACCCGTCGAAGCCGATCGCCGTCCGGCCGTTGATCCCTCCTGCATCGATCGACGGCTGGCTGCCCGACGTCGTCTCACTCGCGTGATTGCCCTGGCCCGACTTGTCAGACCAGAGATCCACATCACCGTCATTGCCGGTATCCGTGATCGTCGTGCCATCGTCGGCATCCAGCCACTGCACCAGATCCGACACGCTGTCCGGCGCCGTGCCCGCCACCACCGTCCCGCCGTTGACGGTCACCGTCACCGTCGCCGTGTCGCTGCCGCCTTGAGCGTCACCAATCGTGTACGTGAACGTGTCCGTCGCACTGACCCCGGCGCCCAAGCCATCGAACGCACCGTTCGGGTCGTAGGAGAATGTGCCGCCACCATTGTTGCTGACTTGGCCCAACGTGCCCGTCACGTCGAACCCGGTCACGCTCAGCGTGTCGGCGCTGTCGATGTCGCTGTCGTTCACCAACACATCGATCGATCCGAGCGCCGCGTCCCACGCCACCGTCGCCGTATCGTCGACCGCGTCCGGCTGATCGTTGTCGCCGCTCACCACCACCGTCACCGTCGCCGTGTCCGTCAGCCCGCCGCTGTCCTCGATCGTGTAAGTGAAGCTATCCGTCGTCGTCGCGCCGTTGCTTAAACTCTCGAACAGGCCTTGCGCGTCATACGTGAACGTGCCGTCGCCATGATCGGTCACGTTACCGACGGTACCCGTCACGTCGGAACCGACATAGATGACCGCCGACCCGTCCTCCGGATCGCTGTCGTTCGCCAGCACATCGATACCGGCGGTGGAAAACCCTTCCGTTGCGACCGCGTTGTCGTCAACCGCATCCGGCGGCTGGTTGGCCACGCCAGTGACGGTGACCGTCACCGTTGCCGTATCGGTGCCCGTACCGCCATCGGACACCGTGTAGGTGAAGGTGTCCGTGGCGCTGCCGCCACTGCCCAGGCTGTCGAACTGGCCGTTCGGATCGTAGTCGAACGTGCCGTCACCGTTATTGGTGACTTGCCCCAACGTGCCTGTCGTGTCGAACCCGGTCACGCTCAGCGCGCTCGGCCCATCCGGGTCGCTGTCGTTGGTCAGCACATTGGCCGTGGTGAAGGTCGTTTCCTTGTCGGTCGACCCACTATCGTCCGACGCCACCGGCGCGTCGTTGATCCCGGTCACGGTCACCGTCACCGTCGCTGTGTCCGTCCCGCCCTGGCCGTCCGCCAGGGTATATTCAAAAGTGTCCGTCGCCGTGACCCCGGCGGCCAAATTCTCGAACCCACCGTTCGGGTCGTAGGTGACGTCGCTGCCGTTGTTGGTCACCGAGCCGGTGGTGCCGGCCGTGTTCACCCCGCTTACCGTTGGCGAGCCGCCATCGCTATCGGTGTCGTTGGCCAGCACAGCAATGGTGACCGCGCTGTCCTCGGTCGTCGAATCACTGTCATCGCCGGCCGTCGGCAGCTGGTTTGCCACGCCCTGCCAGCGGCTTTGCAGATAGGCCTCGACACCGGCTTGCTCGACATCCGTCAGCGCCTTGTTGTATTGCACGAACTCGCCGATCCGGCCGTCGAAGGTGTGGTCGTCGCCACTGGACGAGCCGTCGTGGAACCGCGTGTCTTGACGGGCCGCCCCGATGCCGATGTTCTGGCCATGACTGTTCAGGAAACTGACACCAGACACCGAGCCGATCGAGGCGCCGTCCAAGAAGCCCTCGACCGTGCCCGCCGCCTGGTCGATGACGAAGGTCGCGATATAGGTGGTGTTGGCCGTGACCGCCGCCTTGGCGAAACTCGGGCCCCACACCGTCTCCGCCAGGTTCCAGCCGTTCAGGTAGAGCTCGCCGTTGAGGATATAGAAACTGATGCCGCGGGTCTGACCGCCCTGCTCATAGAGTACCTGACGGCCGGCCACGTCACTGCCCGTACGGAACGCCATCATCAAGGTCTTGCCCGTATAGGGACCGCCGGTGTTCAGGGTCGCGTCATCGGCGACGTCAAGGCCGTCGTTCGACCCGTCGAAGCCGATCGCCGTCCGGCCGTTGATGCCCGCCGCATCAATCGTCGGCTGACTGCCCGACGTGGTCTCACTCGCGTGATTGCCCTGGCCCGACTTGTCAGACCAAAGATCCACATCGCCGTCATTGCCGGTATCGGTGATCGTCGCACCATCATCGGCATCGAGCCACAGCACCAGGTCCGACACGCTGTCCGGGGCCGTACCCGGTATGCCGCTGGTGACAGTGACCGTCACGGTCGCCGTATCCGTGCCAGTACCGCCATCGGACACCATGTAGGTGAAGGTATCCGTGGCGCTGGCGCCGCCGGCCAGGCCGTCGAACTGGCCGTTCGGATTATAGTCGAACGTGCCGTCACCGTTGTTGGTGACCTGGCCCAACGTGCCTGTCGTGTCGAACCCGGTCACGCTCAGCGCGCTCGGCCCGTCCGGGTCGCTGTCGTTGGTCAGCACATTGGCCGTGGTGAACGGCGTTTCCTTATCCGTCGAACCATTATCGTCCATCGCCACCGGCGCATCGTTGAGACCGGTGACGGTCACCGTCACCGTCGCGGTGTCGGTTCCGCCCTGGCCGTCCGCAATAGTGTATTTAAACGTGTCCGTCGCCGTGACCCCGGCGCCCAGGCTCTCGAACCCACCGTTCGGATCATAGGTGACATCGCTGCCGTTGTTGGTAACCGAGCCGACGGTGCCGGCCGTATCCACCCCGCTTACCGTCGGCGACCCGCCGTCGCTATCGGTGTCATTGTCCAGCACGGTAATGGTGACCGCGCTATCCTCGGTCGTCGAACCACTGTCGTCGCCGGCCGTCGGCAGCTGGTTGGCCACGCCCTGCCAGCGGTCCTGCAGATAGGCTTCGACACCGGCTCTATCGACGTCCGGCAGCGCTTGGTTGTATTGCACAAATTCGCCGATCAGGCCGCTAAAGGTGTTGCTTGAGGTACTCGACGTGCCGTCGTGGAACAGCGTGCCGCCATTGACCGCGCCAAGGGCAATGTCGCCGGTATGGCCGTTCAGAAAGCCGACGCCCGAGACCGAGCCGATGGAACTGCCGTCGACGAAGCCCTCGACTGTACCCGCTGCCTGATCGAATACGAAGGTTGCGATATAGGTCGTGTTGGGGCTGACGGCCGAATTTGCAAAGCTCGGGCCCCACGCTGTCTCTGCTAAGTTCCAGCCGTTTAGATAAATTTGGCCGTTGTCGACGTAAAAATTGAGCCCGCGGCTGCTACCGCCTTGTTCGTAGAGCACCTGGCGGCCGCTGACGTCATTGCCGGTGCGAAACGCCATCATCAAGGTCTTGCCCGAATACGGGCCACCAGTGTTCAGGGTCGCATCATCAGCAACATCCAGCCGGTCATCGGCACCGTCGAAGCCGATCGCCGTACGGCCGTTGATCCCCGATGATACGATCTGCGGCTGGCTGCCCGACGTCCCCTGGCTCGCATGGTTGGCCGCGCCGGACATGTCGAGCCACTGATCGACATCGCCGTCGCTGCCAGCGTCGACGATCGTCGCCGCGTCGTCGGCGTTCAGCCAATGAACCAGATCAGATAGACCGTCAGGTGCCGTTGCCATTTTTGTCTTTCCGTTGAAAACGGAATTCAGACTCAACCCATTGTTCGGTTCCGCCGGGCGGCTAATCCGTAGCCGAATGTTTCAATCTAGGCTTTATAATGACACTTTTAGTGATGAAAGACCATGATTTCGATCAACCGGCACCGTGCGCCGAAATCGCCTTCACATAGAAGCAGCAATATCCGACACTAGCGACAAACACAGGGGGGAACTCCAATGGAAGACGCAGACCAACCGCTAAGGCGAGAGGTTCGTCCTTTGGTCCCAGTGGCATCGCTTCCTGGCATCACCATCCAGGTACTGTTCGACGCCGGACTCGGAAAGGATTGGGACATCGGCAAGATCGTAGGTGTCGGCTGATGGCAGGCGAGGCAGCGCGCACGGTCGATCTGGCGCTCGACGCCATCGACGCCGATGACGGCGCGATCAACAGCATGATCACGGTGACCGCCGATCAGGCCCGCGAAGACGCCGCCGACGCCGATCGCGCTGCCGCGGAGGGCCGCTGGCTCGGGCTGTTGCACGGCATGCCGATCGCCATAAAGGACAACATCCAGACCGCCGGCGTGCGCACCACCAGCGGCTCGTTACTCTATGCCGACACCGTGCCCAACCAAGACGCCTTCGTCGTCGAGCGCCTGCGCCGCGCCGGTGCCGTCATCGTTGGTAAGGCCAACCTGCAGGAATTGGCTTTCGGCATCCGCTCGGTCAATCCGGTGAGCGGCCAATGCCGCAATCCCTGGGATCCGAGCCGCATTCCCGGCGGCTCGAGCGGTGGTTCGGGTGCGGCGGTAGCGGCAGGATTCTGCCAAGCCGCCCTCGGCACCGACACCGGCGGCTCGGTCCGTCTGCCGGCGGCGATGACCGGCGTCGCCGGCCTGCGCCCAACCCATGGCCGCGTCTCCAACCACGGTTCGACACCACTCAGCCCGAGCTTCGACACCATCGGCCCCCTCGCCCGCACCGTGATTGATCTCGCCCGCCTGTTCGCAGTGATGGCCGCACCCGATCGACGCGATCCCTATTGCGACGGCCCGCCGCTCGAGAATTTCCTGCCAAGCCTCGACCACGGCGTCCAGGGGCTGCGGATTGGCTTGCCGCGCAACCACTATTTCGAGGATCTCGACCCGGACGTGGCGCAATGCGCGGCGGCAGCGCTGGCGGAATTCGAGCGCCTCGGCGCAACCCTGGTCGACGTCGACGTAGCCGGCGCCGAAGAAACCCACGCCGCGGCATCGGTGATCGTATTCTCTGATGCCTGCGCCCACTTCGCCGAAGATCTCGAGCAACGCCCGGAGGCATTCTCGAAATCGGTCTATGAGCGCATGACCACCGGCCAGGGCTATTCCTCGGTGGATTACGCCAACGCCATGCGTGTTCGGGAGACTTGGCGCCAAACCCTCGCCCGGTTGTTCGAAACCGTCGATATCGTCGCCTCGCCGACGACACCGGCACCGGCGCCGCCGATCGACGACGGCAAAAACCTGCTCGCCGCCACCCGCGACGCCAGCCGCAACACCTATGCCGGGGGCTTGAGCGGCGTGCCCGGCCTGTCGCTGCCCTGCGGCTTCACCCAGGACCGGCTGCCGGTCGGCTTGCAGCTCGAAGCGGCCTGGTGGCAGGAACCAATGCTGTTCCGGGCAGGGGCGGCCTATCAAGGGTCGACGGCGTGGCATTTGGAAAAGCCGAAACCAGTTAGAAACTGACCCACCAACGGGCCACGTGCGGCGGCGACAGAGGTGACCGTCTTTGCGGGAGATTTTTCAGATGAAATTCCGAATGGCCGGATTAACTTTGGCCGTGATATTGTTGGCAAATCAGAGCCTATTGGCAGCGCCACAATGGCAACAAACGCTGATCGACGATGGTTGGGTCGAAATAAAACGCAAGCTCAAGGATTTCGCAGACTACACGTGGTATGGCCAGAGCAATCAATCTAGAAGCACCGTGGGCTACGTGTACTATCTTCGACCCGGCGGCAAGACAGGCGTTCTTCGTACACCGGACGGAAAAACGTATGTTGACCACCGGCAAGAAGGAAAAAACGGGAGAATATGCAGTTTGATCAAGGAACTTCGAGGCGGCAAACAATATTGCGGCAATACGCTGTGGAAACGTGACGATCTGTATATGTTCACCAATCCCGACGGCCGGGTGATACATACCTGGAAGTGGACGAAAGGGAACGCCGAGGGTTTCATATTAGACTAGACGAAATTGTTCGAGTGACTGCGTCGGTTAAAGGTTGTCGGACAACCACCGAGAAGAGGCGGTATCGGTTGAAACGACAATTGACAGTGCTTGTTCTAATCTCGATCCTTGCGACCCTTGCCTTTCAGGCTCCGGTCATGGCGGGCTCGTCACATTCCGGAAAATGGCAGGAGACGGAGCAAGCACGGCTCGCGGAGTTCGAATTGCAACTCGCTCAACTTCATAGCGAGTTACGCTTGGCGGGTCTGGCGACCGGCATCGTTCGTGGTAAGGAACTGTGGTGGTTTAAAGGCTACGGGTATGCGGACCTCGAAAACAAGACGCCCGTTACTCGTGACACGCCATTTCATTTGGCCTCCCTCACCAAGACTTTTGCATCCACTGTCGTCATGCAACTCGTCGAACAAGGCAAACTCGATCTCGATACGCCTGCCTCAGAATTCGGTATCGACCTACAGAGTCGCGGTACCGTCACTGTACGGCACATCTTCTCCCACACCTCCAAAGGCAATCCGGGCGAGCACTATAGCTACGACGGATCGCGCTTTGGCAAGCTCGATCGCGTCATTGAGCAAATCACGGGACGTACGTTCAAGGCAAATTTGGACGCACTAATCGTTCGCCCATTGAGACTGAAAAACACCGGTGCCATGACCGACGACTTGCAAACGAGACTCGCTTCGCCCTACACGCTAGACCAATCTAGAAATTTGGTGCCGGGCACATACCCCACTTACTTTGGTACGTCCGCCGGGCTGGTCGCTTCCGTTTCCGACTACGCGAAATACATTGGTGCAATCAAAGAAAATCTTTTTTTGCGACCGCAGACACAAGCCATTGCATTTGCGCCCAGCAAAACCAGCTTTGGGACCGACCTGCCGTATGGCCTGGGTTGGTTTGTCGAATTCGTCGACGGTACGAAGTTGATCTGGCATTACGGGCTCTGGAATAGTATTTCGACGTTGGTACTGATGGTGCCCGAAAAGGATATGGTTTTTCTCGCATTTGCAAACACCGACGGGCTCAGCCGCGGGTTTGGTTTAGGCCGCGGGCGTATCCGACAGTCGCCGGCGGCAAAGATTTTCTTGCGGAAGTTCGTGTTCGACAGTAAACGCTGATCGTTATCGAAAATCGAATTCTAGAGCACCGGACCTGAAATAGGAATCTCGGTGGTTGCCCTGGCGCTTGTTTTATGATTCACCATATTTGGGGGTGAATCATGGGCAAATCACTATCTATGGATTTGAGGGAGCGGGTTTTAGAGTTTGTGGAGACTGGCCATTCCTGCCGCAAGGCGGCATGCCATTTCCATGTTTCCGCAAGCTTTGTCGTGAAACTTATGGCCCGTGTGCGTATAGCTGGGGTGATTGAGCCCGCCCGGCAAGTCCGAGCTCGCCAAGGCCATCCGATACGCCCTGACACGCATCAAGAAATTGCGGCCCTGCATCGACCACTGTATTGTGGAGTTGGACAACAATTCAGCCGAGCGTTCAATTCGCTGTGTAGCTCTCGGAAGGAAAAACTATCTCTTCATGGGCTCCAAAGGCGGCGGTAAATCAGCCGCCATCGCCTATACTCTGATCAAAATCGCAAAACTGAATGGCGTTGATCCGCAGGCGTGGCTCACTGATGTCCTCAGCCGCATCGCAGGTCACAAGATCACCCGTATCGACGGGCTCCTCCCCTGGCGTTACGCTGCATCCGCAGCGTAACTGGCAAACCCGTCACCACGACAGAGCGGGTTCGCCGGACGGTCACCTTGGAACTGAGGGAGCTGCACCTGGTCGATCTGCATGTCGAACTCGCCAGCGTCTGTGATGCGCGCCTCCCACCGGTCCATCGTTAGTACAGTGCCGTCCGTGTCACTCACCAGAAACGAAGTGCCGCGGCGTGCGACGTAAAACCGCGGGTTCATTGTGAAATTAACGATGGCAGACAGAGGTTGCCCGCCAAGTGAAAGCTCGTCTATAGCCCCCTGTACATCATCCGAAGAGAGGCCAGAGGTCGAGCCGTCGTAGTCGATTTGGAATGCCGCTGCTGCGTTGACCAGAGACGCCCAACGCTTGCCGTCCCACCGGTAACTGGTGCTGCTTGGGGCATCGACGAACAGTTCGTCGAGTGTGGGGCTGCTCGGGAAATCAATAGCCACTACTGCGCATCCACTGCTGCTTTGAAAGTGTTGAAACGACCAGCAAAGTCACTCAGACTAAAGGTGCTAGCCTTGGCCACAACGATAGCTGTGACAGTTGGTTGCCACGAGCCTTGAGTGGCCACGCCTTCATTGTTCTCAGCGCCGATCCACAACTCTATATTGGGGAGGTTACCCGCCCCAATAGTACCGTCGATGCCATCTTCAGCGATACTGCCGGAAGTGCCACCGATGAAGTCGGATGTGCCATTGAGAACCATACCAAGCCACTCGTTAGTGAATGGCGCGATATGGTCGCCCACCGAGCCAATAGCTGCGATTGTCGTTAGAGCGTACAGCCTAGCCATATCGTTAGCCCCACCTCGCATCTGTAGCCAGAACCGATCATTGGCATCGGCATCTTCAGCACCGAACGGTGTAGGGCTGTTAGTCGTAAAATCGTTCGTAGTTGTGACGAAGATAGCACAGATGATATCGCTGGCTGATGCAGACACCACGTCAGTTGACAGATTGATGCCGGACTTGATGTAGTGGCTGTTACCGCCGCTCTTGGCATAGCCATCGTGCGTTGTTTTCGTCACTGTGCCGACGACGGACATATTGCCGCCGGCGTTGGCCTTCCAATCGAGCTTGTCGTCGGCGGTGCTGTCCAAACCGTAGTAGTAGAAGAAATCGACCGGCGCCCAGTTGTCGCTGTTGTCCGCCACACAGCCATCTAAAAAAATTTCCATGGCAGTATCTTCGGCAGCCGTCAGATTTTCAAGTATGGCTCGAACTGCCGTAACTTCTGCCGATGTAGTATTTTGTGCATCCACTGCTGCTTTGAACGTCGCCATCCTAGTCGAGAAGGCGTCGAGATCAAAGGTGCCTGATGCCTTAGCAATGACCAACGCGGTCATCGTACAGGCCCACACACCGTCATCGCCGGAATTACCCTTATTGTTGGAGCCCAGGTATAGGTTATTGCTTGGTACGGTACCTGTTCCTATTGCGACGTCGATGCCTGCTTCGACAACAGAGCTAGGGGCGCCCCCGATATAGTCGGCGGTGGCGTTTAGTATTATCCCCATCCACTCCCCGCTAAATGGAGAAACGTAGGTCCCTGTCCCAGAGTCTGTGCCACTATCACGCGGAAACACCCGTGCTTTGTCCTCAGCACTGCCGCGCATGATAACTTGCAGCCTGTCCGGATTCCCCCCTGAAGCTTCTACACCAAACGGTGAAACATTGTTGGTAGTTATGTCGTTAGTCGACGCCATAAACACCGCAAGGACGATATCACTGTCTGCGTCTGCATTGGTTAGATCGGCAGTGAGGTCTATGCCTGTGTCGATGTAGTTGGCAGAAGCAGCGGTCTTAGCCCAACCATCATAAGCGTCCTTGGTGATGGTGCCGCCCTTGGCGCTGTCCGGTGCCGAACCAAGCCAATCAGTCTGGTCGCCGCCCGCGCCCTCGTAGTCCAAGCCATAGTACACAAACACGTCAATTTCAGACCAGTTACCATCCGTCACACACCCATCTACGAACGTCTCCATGGCAGTGTCTTCAGCCGCCGTTAGGTTTGTCATAATAGCGCGAACTGCCGTAACCTCTGCCGATGAGCCGCCCGCGTCAGTGGTAGCATTCGCAGCGGAAGCTCCTGATACGCCCTTGCCGTTGACAGCGCGAAGGCGGTAGTAATGAGTTGTGCTTGGCGCCAGTCCTGTGTGCGCGTACGCAACTACGTCAGGGCCGATGTTGTCCACAAACCTCCATGACGCGTCGTCCAAGCTGTGCTCTAAAATGTAGTAAGCAACGGCCCCACCGGTGCCAGCGGTAAAGGCTAGATCAATCTCAGTGTCCGGGTTAGTCGCGTCCTTGGTGGCCGTAAACGTAGCGGCAGCGTTTGGTTTCGTCGTAGGCGGAGCCCCATAAGTATACTTCAAACCCGTTATATCACCATCCGAAGTCTCTGTGACTACCGCTGATCCTTTGTCTGTGACGTATATATGCCCAACCGCTAGGGTCGTTACATCACTGACTACACCTATCCACGTTAGAGAGTCCTGCGACGCTAGGTCCAAATGCAAATCCGCAATAGCCACCTTGCCTTGTTGAAGCACATTAACCAGCGTATGGTTCATTGCTACTAAAGGTGTAACTACGTCACCACTAATATAGTTCCATACGTACCCGGGTAGGACTTCATCAATGAAAGCTTCGGTGTCTCCTTTGACACCTTTTGACATATCCATCTGGTAGATAAACCCATCACCAGACGCGAAAGTCATATTGAAATTGTTGTCTTCAAAAGCCATCGGGCCCCAACAGGCATTAGTCCTGACGCCCTTGATGGTTCTACCTGCTGCGTCCATGTTAAATGTACAGCGTAGTATTTTGTTGTGCCAATTAGAATTGTGATCGGACTCGCCTGATCCGGGGCTCGCTCTACCTGCCCCATTAGAAAAGGATATAACATTAACGCCTTGGGTGGTGTTTTTCTCAGACGCAGTAAAGGTGGTATCATGGATAAGCCCTTGTGACCCCCGTTCACCGTTAAGCCACTTCTCTGACACGCCCTCATTTGATTGAACAGCTGGGTACGTTACCCCCGATCGCCTAGCCCCTACTGATGCTGAGTGACTTCCTGTGTACGTAGAGTTCATGTCTCCGTAAACAGTATTGAGTTCTCCTGTTTCCATGCTCGGCCCCGCATGGCAGGCGTAGTAACCGTCAGTCTCCGCGAGGTGCAAATTCCATGAGCCAGACGCAGTATCAACCCCATGGCGCATATTGCGTATGCCATAGCCCTTGACCTGTGCGGGCGATCCTATCGCACCCGTATATTTCCACATGAGGCGCGCTGTCGAGAAGAACGAGATAACTGCGTAGGTACCGACACAGTGAACATCATCGTCATTGTGAATTACACTGTCCCATATCGTAACTTCGTAGCAACCCTTGGCCTCGATCTTGCCTTTTGACGCATCAACCGTATTTATCTGATCTATAGTGGCGTCAATAATATGCACATCACGCAAAGACTTAATCAGCAAAGCCATTTCGTTGTCAGTATCAAGCACATCGTAATTAAGAATATATAGGCTACCAGCTTTCGCCAACATCATCGCACCCCACAGCGGATACGTCGCGTTTCCTGCTATAATGTCGTAGTGGTTATGTTCGCTGTCATAAAGGTGACCTTCAAGAGTAACTACCAAACCATTTATGGCTTTGACACGTCGCTTAGCACCGAAGCGTTGGTTCCATGGTTCACGGCACCAAATATAGGCACCATCCGCCGGATCTTTGAAGGTGTTAGCATTGGTTGTACAGATATTGAAAATGGATAAGACATCGTCTACGGCTAAATCAGTACCACCCGCTTCATTTTTTGGCAGAACCGTATCGAACGTGACGATGGTATCTTCGCCATTGATCCCCAGCCCTGTGCCGGTATAGGCAACTGATAAAATCTTGACCTTAGGCCCGAACCCTTCCTCATCTGCATCGCCAACACCGTGGAACTGGAGAGTAGTCTGGGCTGATTTACCGTCGATTTGGAACACACCACTATCGAATATCACTGTCGCACCGGGGTATATCTTGGTGGTGATGTTGAACCCGTTAATAGTGTCAATGTGGTCCGTCAAGACCACACGGGTCACTGAACCCAAATCTGCCGCTGCCTCACTGCCTGCTGCCGCTAGCTGCGACGCTAGAGTTGCTTCATCAGTAACTTCTAAATCAGGCGCTGTAGTCGCTGGAGGTGTTGGGACTGTTTCGTCTAGGTACTTATCATCCCACCCTTGGTAGGTATCCCCCGTGTACGCCGGCGGGGAGCCGCCAGCAAACACCTCATTGGCGCCCAAATAGAGGGCCGGTACTTCGTTGGAGCCTAAGTACGCCTTGGTTATTGAATTAGCGCCTAGATATACTGGCATCAGCCATCAATCACATAAAAAGTTGTCGCAACTGGGGTTAGCGCGTCGTACTCAGCTTGGGTACAGCTCACAATGTTTGCTACCCGGTCAGTACCGCCGCCCTCCGAAACACTGTACGTGACCTCGCCTATGTCGCCGTAAGCAGCGTCGTGATCATGGACCAGTGCAGCATAGGCGGCGTCGTGATTATGGGCTAGCGCGGCGTAGTCGGTGTCGTGATCATGGGTGATGGCGGAGTAAGCGGCGTCATGATTGTGCACCAGAGGCGCGTAAGCGGCGTCATGATTATGGGCTAGCGTGGCGTAGAGCCCGGCATGGTCATGAGCGATGTCGGAGTAGGCAGCATCGTGATTATGAACCAGAGGCGCGTAAGCGGCGTCATGGTTGTGCCCAAGCGTAGCATACAGCCCTGCGTGATCATGAGCGATATCGGAGTAATCGGCATCGTGGTCATGGCCTGTGACAGATAGCCCCGCTCGTATTTGCGAGCCGGAAATTCTAACTGAAGATCCTTCGGGGCTGTCCGTTAGATCACTAACATCAACGCCTGATACAAGGTCCGCGTCGTCAAACGACGGCGCCGCCGGTAAGTCCGTAACTTTTTTGTCAGCCATATCATTGCATCCTTAGAATATCGCCGGTTTGCGTAACCAGCGGTTCGTCCAACTGGGTGATTAAAGTAACGCCGCCATTGGCTTGCGGGATAAGCACATCACCGGTTTGCGTAACCAGCTGTTCGCCCGACTGCGAGATTAAACCAACACCGCCATTGCCTTGCGGGATAAGTGCGTCACCGGTCAATGTGATCAACTGGTCGCCCGACTGCGTGATTAAAACAACGCCGCCACTACCTTGTGGAATAAGCGCATCACCGGCCGATGTGATCAACTGTTCGCCAGCTTGGGAAACGAGCATCGTACCTCCATCAACATCGCTTGCCGATCTCAATGCTGCCCTATTACCATGATAGGAATGATTTCCTGTCAAGACTCATATCGCCGGCCTTGGTTTCAATGCCGCCGACAAAGATTACCGGTACTTGGCAGACATCCCCTCATGAGTTGTCGATGATAGGATTTTGCTCCCACGATATGCGAAGTCCAATTAGACATTGGCCTAGCCATGCACCAATACCGCCCTCGCGTTCAGATGATCCCGGCGCGTTTGACGCGACATTCATCAGTAGCGACAGGACGGCAATATGCGATCATGGCGACTGCGCCTTGGCATTGGGACCGTTGTCGTTGCCAACATCTCTGCCCAAAGCGCACGCGGTACGGCGATGTCGGCCAATTGCAAAGTAATGGAGCAGGTGTGTCGGACAGCCTTCGTGCCGATCTTGATCAATCGATCCCGCAGACTTGTCGGCGACCAGTGGGCGATCGCCGTCGGCAAGACGAGCGTGCGCAGGAAGTTGGCCAGACTGTAAGCGAACGCATGACGCCGTAGGCGGACTTCATTGGCCCCGAAAATCCGGCATCTTCACCGCCTAATGCGTTGTTTTGCTATAGTAAACCAGAATCGATCAGACCGATCCTGTCAATTCATCCGGGATATGCGGGCAAAATCACGGGCTTTAGGAATCCGGCAAGCAGAAGCGAGGGAATTGGATTACTCTTGAAAGTTCGAGCGAAAACCATGGTGAGAGAATGAAAATCACACTGCTTGGCACCGGCACCCCGGTGCCGTCGATGAGACGCGCGAGTGCCGGTTACATGGTGGAAATTGGCGACGACGTGATCCTGTTCGATCACGGGCCGGGTTGCTTTCAACGTCTGTTGGAATCCGGCAAATGGCCGACCGACGTCTCCCATGTTTTTCTCACCCATCTGCACTACGACCATTGCCTTGATTACGTGCGGCTGCTGTTGACCCGGTGGGATCAAAGCGATGGCTCGGTCCCTGAACTCAGCGTGTGCGGGCCGTCCGGTACGATGCTGATGACGGACCGGCTGATCGGCCCGGAAGGCGCTTTCAACGGCGATCTCGAGGCCCGGACCCGGCACGAATTGAGTACGCAAACCTATGAGCTGCGCGGCGGCACGCTGCCGCGCCGGCGGCCGTCACCCGAGGTGCGCGACGTTTCGTCGGGCGAGAGCGTCGACGGTCATGGGTGGCAAGTCCGTTCGGTCAGTGTGCCGCATGTGCAGCCCCATCTCGAATGCTTGGGCTATCGCCTGGATTGCGACGCCGGCAGCTTCGCTTTTTCCGGCGATTGCGGGCCGTCCAATGCCTTTGCCCGGTTGGCCGAAGGCGTCGACGTCATGGTCCATATGTGCCACTACATCAACGGTACGGTGACCGGCGATGCCTGGGAGAAATCGGTCGCCGGGCATTTGGACGTCGCCCGGATCGCCGCCCAAGCCGAGGCCCGTACCCTGGTCGCCAGCCACATCGCCTCCCAGATGGACGAGCCGGGAATCAAGGAACGGCTGACCACGGAAATGGCCGCGATCTATGATGGCGACATCATCTGGGGCGAGGACCTGATGACGATCCCCGTCGGCGGCACGAGACCCGCCGCCCACATCGGATAGGCGGAATTTCCTAGCGCCCGCCGCCATCACAAATCAGCAGCTGGCCGCTGACATAGTCGGCCTCCGGCAGGCATAGGATGTAGATCGCGCCGGCCGCCTCCTCCGGCGAGCCGCCGTGGCCCAAGGGAATGGTCATGTTGGCCGCCTGCAAGCGTTTGCGCTGGACGCCGACGGCGATTTCCTTGCCTTCAATGTTGATCGACGCGCCTTCGTCATCCAGTGCCTGGGTCAGGCGGGTTTCGATTAGGCCGAAGGCGACGGAATTCACATTGACGTTGTAGCGGCCCCATTCCTTTGCCAACGCCTTGGTCAAGCCGACGATGCCGGCCTTGGCGCTGGAATAATTGGCTTGACCGGCATTGCCGTAAACGCCCGATACGGACGAAATATTGACGACCTTGCGGTGCACGGCTTGGCCCTTGCCGGCTTCCATCTTCGCTGCCTCCCGGATCGGCTCACCCGCCGCACGCATGATGCGGAACGGGGCCACCAGATGTACTTCCAGGATCTCGCGGAATTGTTCGTCCGACATCTTCTGGATGACGTTGTCCCAGGTATAGCCAGCATTGTTGATGATGATGTCGGGCACGCCGAAATTGTCTAGCGCGGTCTGCACGAAGCGGTCCGGAAAATCATCCTCGGTGACACTGCCGACACAGGCGACCGCCTCGGCGCCGAGCGCCTGCATGGCCGCGACCGCTTCCTCGGCCGGGCCGGGATCCAAATCGTTGATCACCAGACGCGCCCCTTGGGCGGCGAATTTCTCCGCCAATGCCCGGCCGATACCGCGGCCGGAGCCGGTGACCATGGCGGTCTTACCGTCAAAGATACCCATCGTGATTGTCTCCTCAATTGACAAGAATTCCGTGTCGGCCTGGCTAGTCCCAGGCTGCCCCCAGTCAAAGCTTCCCGTTTGGCCTAAATCTGCATTAGAATCGATTATGCCACCGCATTGAGGGAACACAATGCCGACCCTTGGAATTGTCGGGAATCGCCGCACGCGGCGGGAATTGGCCGGCCAACCGCGAAATCTGGCGCCATGAGCATCGACCGCCGAACCCTGATCGGTGGCCTCGGCGCCCTCGGCGTGGCGGCCTCAATCGGCGGGCAAGGGTCGTCGGCACGGGCCGCCGCCGTCAACGGCGTCTGCCTGGTGCCGGGCTATCGAACCAAACGGGTGTTTCAGCATGGCCGGCCGCTCCGCCGTGACGGCCACGCGGCGCGCGCCTTGTCCAAGGGTCATGACGGGCCGGTGACCATGGTGAGCCGCGTCGTGCTCGGTAGCGAGGCGCCGGCCGACCGCGCCTTATTTCCAATCAAAGGCCATGCGATTACGCCCAACCCGGCCGGTCCGGCAGCGCTGTTCGTCGGCATGAACGACCCGACCGCGCTCACCTTCGATCATGGTGGATTGGACATGATGGCCCGGGCGACGCCGCACGCCGCGGGGGTTGTATTCGGCGGCCACGGTGTTTTCACCGCGGACGGCAAGACCGCCTTCGTCACCGAACGGGTCGATCCCAAGGCGCCGTTCAGCGGCCGGCCAGCCGACCATTTCGGATGGATCAGCGTGCGCGACGCCAACAGCCTGAAGGTGCTGGACGTCTATGATTGCGCCGGCATCGCACCGCATGAGTTGGTGTTGAGCGCCGACGGCCGCCACCTCATCATCGCCAATTATGGTGCCACCGGCTGGCCGGCCGGGCGCACGGCCCCGGTCGCGCATCTGCCCTATGGCGTGGAACCGTCCTTGACGGTGATCGAGGTGCCGAGCGGCCGCTTAGCCCACAAGGCGGTCGGCCGCTCCCGGCAGAACCAGTTTCGCCACCTCGCCGGCACCGACATCGATCACGTGGGCATCGTTCAGGCGCGGCTGAGCACCTTGGCGGAGGCGCAACGCGGCGTCCGCGATCGCGCAATCCCTTACGAACCGGACACCAGCGAGCCCCATGGCCTCGGCTATTTACCGGTGCCCTATGTGCGCTTCAGCGCGACCGGCGCCGCCGCCGGTCTACACGAAACGATGCCGGCATCGCCGGTGCTCTTCCAACGGGGCCAAAGCATCGAATACGACGCCGCTCACGACGAAATGCTGGTCGCCGTTACTTCGTCGAATACGGTGGCTGTTTTCTCCGGCCAGGACGGTGCCTTGAAGAAAGTCATCCGCGCCGATCGCCTCGGCCTCCGGCGGCCGCGCGGCATCGCGTTCTTGGCCGATGGCGCCCATTACGCCGTGTCCGGTCACTGGTCCGGCGTCTATGTCTTCAAACGCGGCAGCCACGCCCTGGTGCGCGAGGCCTGCCGTTACGACCTGTTGTTCGGCCATAGCCACCTGGCCGCGCTATAGTGGAAACAGCGCCGGTCAGTCGCCGCCGCCGCCACCGCCGCCGTCGGTATCGAAGCTTTCGACTTCGGACTCGCCGGCCGCGCCGCCAAGCCCCGGGTCAACCGCCGAAGGCGGCGCTACGGTTTGCGCCGGGCTCGCCACCGCGCCGACCGTCGCCGCCTGCCCGGCGGCAACCGACACCGGCGAGCCGCCGAGCGGCGTGATGGTGACTAAGCCGGACAACACCGACACCGTCGTGATGCCGGCCAGCCCAACGGTGACGAGAAAATCGGTGCCGCGGACACCAATCACGGCGACCGGCGTGAATACCCGGAATCCGTTCTTGTTCATCTTGCCGGTGATCACGCGGAACGCGCCCTTGACCATCGATGATACGAAGACGCCGGTCTTGCTGCTCGGGTTATAGATGAATTGATCCAACACCGCACTGCTGCCCGAGCCCATGCGAAATTCGGTGTCATCAAGGAACTTGAGATGCAACGCGCCTTGGGGCGCTGTCTCGACCCGTTCATTGGCGACAACGGCGTCCGGCACAAACAGGCTCTTGCGGGCTTGCGCCGGCGGCGTGCCCCAGGCGGAGTTCTTGACTACTTTGACCGCGCCGATCTCCGCCAAGGCCGGACCCGGCATTAGCAGCACGAGAATCCACAAGATCTTGAAGACGGTCGCTTTGGTGACGCGCATCATTCAGCCCTCCTCTGGGATCGACGCCGAAGATAGCAGTTGGCATTGCCCGCCAATAGTACCGGAAAGACGGCGGCGGTGGTAGTCGCACATGGTCGCTGGCCATCACGAGCTCGTGCCGGTTCACCGGCTGTGCACACCGCCGGCGCGAGTCTATGATTTCTATCATGGCAACCGCAGGCCGTGCCTGCGAAGATACCAGGCGAGCAAACCCGTGGAGAAGCGGATGGCAACGGCCGATCACCACAAGACCGAACGCGCTTCGCAATGGCCGGACGTTTTGCCGATCGCACCGGCGGACATTTCGGCCGCGCTGGTAGGGGGTCTCATGGATTTTCGCAAAGCCCCGCTCCACGGCCTCGCCTTCGGCGCCGTTTACGCCGTCGGCGGCTGGATTCTTGTGGCATTGCTGGTGTTCTTTGATCTGCCGTTCCTTGTCTATCCGCTCGCCGCCGGCTTCGCGCTCATCGCGCCGTTCGTCGCCACCGGTTTCTACGCCATCAGCCTCCTGCTGGAGCAGGAAAAACCGGTAACCTGGGACGCTATCTTCGGTTTGATTTGGCGGGCGGCACGCCGTGACCTCGGCTGGATGGCGTTGGTGACCGGCTTCTCCATCTTCATTTGGATGGACATCGCCGCCCTGCTTTTCTTCGGCTTCCTCGGCCTCCGCTCGATGAGCTTGCCGACCTTGCTGGAAGTGATCTTCACCACGCCGACGGGGCTTTTGTTTCTGGCCATCGGCAACGGCGCCGGCGCGATCATCGCGCTCGGCGTGTTTTCGTTCTCGGTCACTTCCTTTCCGATGCTGTTCGATCGCGACTGCGACTTCGTAACGGCGATGGTGAGCAGCGTACGCGTGGTGTTGGCAAACAAACCGGCGATGATGCTCTGGTGCGCAATCATCGCGGTCACCACCGGCCTGTCGCTGCTGTCGGGATTTATCGGTCTGTTCGTGGCCCTGCCGATCCTGGGCCACGCCTCCTGGCACCTCTACCGACGCGCTCTCGCAGCGCCGCTTGTCACGACAGAGTCCGACTGAAGCCGGCCAGTGAACAACCCTAATCTGCTTTGCGGGCGCTCAACACGCGAATGTGGGCGGCCAAGCGGTATTTGCCGTCTTTGATATAAGGCGCGTAGGCCTCCGCGACCTTGGCATCCAAGGCCTGCAGTGCGGCTTTGTCCAGGTCGCGCATGGCGGCGCCCAGGTTCATGCCGACGATCGGCTGCCAAAACGGCAGGCCGACGGGGATGCTGGGCTCGAAATTCATATCCTGTTCCGCCGCTTCCAGAAAGCCGGCGGCGTCGAATACCGAAGACAACGACCCAGCCTCGGCAAAGGCGGCCGGATGGTCGGCAGCTTCCTCGTCCAACACGTTGAGTTCTTGATTGGCCGCATTCAGCGCGACGCTCAAGACCGTGTTGTTTTCCATCGGACCCCAGACCATCAACGCGACCCGGCCGCCGGGCCGCAGCACCCGCAAGATCTCCGCCGCGGTGGTCGCCGGTTCCTCGGTATACATGTAGCCGAAGCGGCTGATCACATGATCGAAACTGCCGTCTTCGAACGGCAGGGCACGCATGTCGGCTTGGCGAAAAGACATATTGCCGAAACCCTTGGCCTTGGCCCGGCGTTCCGCCACGGCGAGCATTTCCGGCGAGTAGTCGCTCGCCGTCACATGGCCTTCCGCGCCGACCGTCTCCGCGGCGGTAAGCGACGGTTCACCGGCGCCACAGGCAAGGTCCAAGACCCGGCCGCCGGTGCCGATGCCGGCCGCGTCAATAAGCGGTCGGTTGAAACCTTCAGCCTGGGGGGCCACGATCTCGGCCCATTTCTCCCATTCTACTGCATGGTCCGCCCAGTAGCCGTGCTGCCAGTCGTAATAGTCGTTGTTTGAGCTTGTCATTTTTGTCCCCAGTCCCTCAGGTCACTTGATCCGGACTCTTGGTTAGAAATACCCCGCCGATACGCCAACGGCCGTCCGCCTGCCGTTCCATAATATAACCCGCGACAACCGGGCGGCCATCGGCGCCGATGATGTCGATGAATTGTGCCGGCACACCATTTAGCCAGCGCAGATCGCGGAACGTCACTCGAGCCGGCCGATAAACCGGCCGATAGCTGGATTTCACCATGGCCATAAACGTCTCGGCGTCGCCGAACCGCTGTTGGATACGGGGCGAAGCATGAGCAAACGCCGCCGCCGCGTCATCGCGTTGGAACGCCGCGAGTTGCGATTCGATCACGACCCGTATGGCCGCTTGATCCGCTTGGCTAAGCGGTGCTTCATCCTGCGCCCGGGCTATGACCGGCATGCACAATCCGACTATCAAACCGGCCATCAGAATTGCCGCCATAAGCCCACGCCGATTTGGGGATGGCCATATCATGGCTGCCATGCCGCCAAACGGTCGCGAATTTCGGCGATGTGGGCCGGGCCGATCTCGCAACAGCCGCCAACCACCCGGGCGCCCCGATCGATCCAGGATTCCACGTGCCCGGCATAAGAATCCGGCCCCAAATCATCGCGTGTACCCAGCGCATCGATACCGGACTCTGTCGAAGACCAGCCTTTCGGGATGCCGCGAAATCCGTTGGCATAGCCACCGACCACCGACTGCCCGAGCGCCGCGAGCGCCGGCATGGCCGCCGTGATGCTTTCCGGCGCGCAACAATTTGCAAGAAATCCGCTGACGCCTAAGCCCTCGAGCGCTTGAGCGGCCTCGGCGATGGTTTCACCGCTCCGCAACAGCGGCCGGCCGTCATCGACCAACGTCCAGGCCACCCAAACCGGTTTCCCCGTGCCAGCGGCGGCACTAACCGCGGCCCGGGCTTCGGCTGCGCTCGACATGGTCTCGCAGATGAAGAAATCTACGTAAGGCGCTAGAATTTCTGCTTGTTCCCGGTATAGCGGTTCAATTTCGGAGAATGGCTTGACGGTGTCCGGCCGGTATGAGCCGAAAAGCGGCGGCAAAGAGCCGGCAATCAACGTGCCGTTGCCGGCGCCATTGCACGCTTGTTGCGCCAACCTGCCCGCCAGCGCATTGAGTTCGCGATAACGGTCCTCGATGCCATGTGCTGCGAGGCGATGGCGGATCAAACTATAGGTATTGGTCAAGATGATCTCGGCGCCGGCCCGAACATAGTCGGCATGGACCTCGCGGACCAAGTCCGGCTCTTCAATCAAGGCATTCGCCGACCACAACGGATGCTCCCCCGCCGCGCTGCGGGCCAGCAATTCCTGTCCCATGCCACCGTCCATGACCACGACGGGGCGCGGCAGGGTGACCGTCGGAATATCAGCCATACTTGGGGCTCCCTTATTCGCGCAACGGGGCACAGTAATCTTGCACCACCGCCGACCAGCGCGCCAGCGGGCTATCGCGGGATCTTATAGCCGACGGATTCCCGGTCCCAGGTGCGGTTGGTGATGCCGGCCTTGCGTAACGGTTCTTTTTGGATTTTGCCGGTCGCGGTTTTGGCGATGTCTTCCATGCGCTCCACATAACGCGGCACGGCGAAACGCGGCATGCGCTCGACACAGAAATCGAGTAACGCGACGTAGTCGATCTCGACATTACCCTGGGTCACGACGCAGGCCTTGACCTCTTCTTCGCCGCCGGCATCGAGAGCGCTCACGCCAATCGCGGCACTTTCGGCGACTTCCGGATGGTCGTTTAAGACCTGTTCAATTTCAAACGAAGAGATATTCTCGCCGCGCCGCCGGATGCGATCCTTTATACGGTCAACGAATATCATCCGACCTTCCTCGTCGAAGCGGCCGGCGTCGCTGGAATGGAACCAGATGTTGCGCCACGCCTCGACCGTGCGCTCCGGCATGCGGAAATAGCCCTGGTTGAAGCAGAACGGCACCTTGGGCCGGATCACGATTTCGCCGACCTCACCCGGCGGCACCGGCTCATCGGTATCGGGATCGACGACGCGGACTTCGAAATAGTCTTCCTTCAAATGGCCGGCCAAACCCGGCATCAATGGGTCGTCATCGTGCGTGTAAAACGGGATATTACATTCGGTCATGCCGTAGGCCTGGATGAACTTGATACCGAAGCGTTCCTCGAAGCCAGCACCCCATTCATTGGCGATCGGTACGGCCACGATCCTTTTCAGCTTGTGATCACGATCGAATTCGGTTTCCGGCGTCCGAAAAATGAACTCCGGCAGAACGCCGAGCGCGTTGGTCACCGTGGCACCTGATTTGCGGACATCGTCCAACCAGCGGTTGGGGCTGAACCGCTCGACACAATAGACCGAGCCACCAACAATCAACGAACTTAATACTTGCAACAACAAGCCCATCGCGTGGAACAACGGCATGCAGACATACTGGCAATCCTCTTCGGTCATACGCAGCACTTCGGCCATGCCGAGACCGAAAAGATAACAATGCGCATGCGGCATCAACACACCCTTTGAGGGCCCCGTGGTGCCGGAGGTGTAAATGATACAGGCGATGTCCCGCGGTTGGGCGGTAACCAGGACGTCGCCCGCCGCACCCGGCGTTGCCGCAAAGTCTTCAAAGGTCAGGGCCGGCACGTCGGCCAGGACGGCGGGCACGGTCTCGGCCACCGGACCGGCGACGTAGATCGTTGCCGCAAGACTTTCATTGCCGCCGTCGATACCGTTGAAGGCATCGCTCAGCGCCGCATCGACAAACACTACGCGGGGTTCGGCATTACGCATTTGGTGCTGCAGGAAAGCGCCTTTGAGTTCGGTATTGATCGGTACGAAGATGGCGCCGAGTTTCATGGTCGCGAGCATCGCCAACATGAACTCGATGCGGTTCTTGACCAGCGCCAGCACCCGATCCTCACGTTGGACGCCGAGTGCAGCGAGATTGCGCGCCAGACGATCCGTTTCACGATCGTAGCCGGCAAAGGTCAGGCTGGCGCCCTGCTCGAACGCCATGAATTCACGCTCACCATAGGCTTCCGCCTGGCGTTTGAGCACACCGGTCAAGGTCCAAGTTGACGTGTCCACGCTCATCGTTCGCCACACTCCGTCTTTTTGATCTTCGCCCAAGGTTTACTTTACACGGCGAAAATCCAGGATCAACGATTTCGATCGGCAGGTGGTGGTCAAACCGTCATTCCCCGGCGAGCACCCGCTCGGCGCGGAAATTCACGACCGCTTCGGTGCCGTGGCCGACCTCGCTGATCAGTTTCAACTGTCCGCCATGGCCTTCAACGAGCCGCTTCACGATCGCCAGGCCAAGTCCGGTCCCGTCGACACGACTGGTATGGGAACCTTCGAGCCGCGTAAACGGTTCCATGATGCGTTCCAACTCGTGGTCGGGAATGCCCGCGCCTTGGTCTACCACCCGCAGTCTGAGATCGCCGCTTTGTACGGTTTCGACATGGACGTCAATGGTGCTGCCCGCGGCTGTGAACTTGACCGCATTGGTCAGGAGATTGAGCACAATCTGTTTCGTTTGCCTTTTGTCGGCGGTCAATCGCGGGCACGGATCCGGCAGGTGGGTATTGACCGCGATACCATTTTCCTCGGCCCGTCCGCGAACGTAGCGCAAACATTCGTCGATCACTTCCGCCAGACCGAAAACTGTCTCATCGCGCTCCAGGTGCCCCGCTTCGATACGCGACAGATCCAGGATATCGGAAATCAGCGCCAGAAGATGCTCACCGCTTCGTTGGATGTCGGCGGCGTATCGAACATAGTGCTCGTGTCCCAATGGCCCCAGCACCTGCTGCTCCATCATTTCGGAAAAGCCGATGATGGCGTTCAACGGCGTGCGCAGTTCATGGCTCATGACCGCGAGAAACTGTGTCTTGCTCGCGTCCGCGGCTTCCGCCACTTCCTTGGCTCGGCGCAAATCCAACTCAACACGCTGCTGTTCGGTAATATCCAAAAATGCCCCGACAATGGCAGGCACGCCATCAAATACAATGGCGCGCAGCGAATGCATGGTCGGCAGGCGCGTTCCGTCCGGTCGCTGCATTTCGATGATCGATCGATCGACGAAGCCTCGTTCCTCGATTGCCGCGACCCGCGCATCCTGGCTCGACGGATTCGCGAGAAACTTTCCTATCCTTTCGCCGACCAAATTGCTGCGGCTGACGCCGAGGACCGGCTCGACCTGTGTGTTGGCATACAATACGGTTCCGTCGCTCCGTTTCGTGATAGTCAAAGGGATCGGCGAACTTTCGGCGATGGCGCGAAAGCGCCTTTCGCTTTCCTGCAAGGCTTCCTCGGCCTGTTTGTGGGCCGTAATGTCCAGCATGCCGACGAAATAAGTGGTACGGCCCATATACCGGATCGTCGCGGCGCTGAGCGTCACCCATATCCGTCTCCCGTTATCGCGCTGAATTTCCGCTTCATAACCTTCGAGCCGGTCGTTTTTCTCCAACAACGCAACGGCCTGGTCGCGGACATCTCGGTCGACGTAAAAATCCCTTGCGGTTCTGCCGATGAGTTGCCCCGTCGGCACGTCGAGCATGGTATGGGTTTTCTGATTGGCGTAGACATAGTCACCATCTGAAACCAAAACCAAAGGAATTGGCGCGGTTTCCAGTAAGGTGCGGAAATTTTGCTCACTCTCTTCCGCCCGTTTCCGCGCCTCCTCCAACACAATTACGTCCCTGCGGATCTTTCGATTGGCGCTTTCGGCTTCTTCTTTTGCCGCGACAACAGCCGCTTCAGCGGCCTTCCGGTCAGTCGTATCCTGAGTCACGCCAAACACCGAAACGACATTGCCTTTGTCATCTAATTCAGGCCGGCCCTCGCCGCTGACCACGCGAACCTCACTGTTCGGCCACAAAATTCGATGCTCGAACCGATAGGGTTGGCCTCGCGCGATCGCCGTTTCCTGTATTTCGGACATACGGACGCGGTCTTGCCGGTGCATCACCTTTCCAACATTAGCCTTGGTCGGCGAGAATGTATTCTCGTCGACACCGAATATCCGGTACATTTCGCCGGACCATTCGAGTTGGCCGGTATCGCACAACAAGCGCCAATGGCCGATGTGACCGATGCGCTGCGCTTCCGCCAGCGCCATTTCACTGGCCCGCAGTTTCTCCGTTGCCTGTTTGCGCACGGTAACGTCATGGATGATGTTCATGGTGCCGCGCCGGCCCTGCCAATCGATCGGACCGGCGATCATTTCGCTCGGGAACGATTGGCCATCGAGCCGGAGATGACCGAATTCCCGATAGGGCGACCGTTCATCGCTTTCCATCGCCTGATCTCTCGCCTGCAAGATGGCGTCCCGATGGTCTGGGTGCACGATCAGCAAGGAATCCATGCCGATAAGCTGCTCGACGGATTCGACACGGAACATTCGGCACGCACTGTCGTTGGCAAAAGTGATTTTGCCGTCGACTTGGATGATGAACGCGTCGGGATTGAGTTGAGCGAGATCGCGGTACTGTTCTTCGCTTTCCAGCCGCGCCTGTTCAGCGGACTTCCGCGCGGTGATGTCGGACGCGACGCCGCGATGGCCGCTATACCGGCCAGCATCGTCAAATATAGGCTTGCCGCTCAGCAGCGCCGTGCGGATATGCCCGCCCGACATCGGATAACGGCACTCGAAGTCCTTGAATTCGCAACGCTTACGCAGCGCCTGCCTGTAAGGCTCCCATTGCTCATCGGCCATCGCGTCGCCGGAGATTTGCTCGCGGGTCAGGCCTTCGACATCCTTGAACGTCCGGTCCGGGGCGAGTCGAGGGTTTTCCGACCGCCAAACAAGTTTTCCGGCCGCGTCAATTTCCCAAAACCAGTCCGCCGATACCTCGGCAAATTCCCGAAACCGCTGTTCGCTTTCCTGGAGTCGGCGCTGCGCATCCTTGAGGTCGGTGATATCGGTGCGAACCGCGACAATGCCGCCGGATGGCGTTCGGTGCTCCGACAGCCGAATGGTTCTGCCGCTTGAGAAGTCTTGCTCCAACGGCGTGCCATCTGCAATTTGGTGCCGTTCGATCCAATCATCGACCCACGCTTGCTCTCGTCCGCGGGCCGCGGCGAACTGCCCGCTATTGACCTGTACCTTCAGCAATTCCTGATACGGCAAGCCGACGGCGAGAACATCCGCGAAAGACGGGAAAAGCTCCTGATGCTTGGTGTTGAACGCGATGACGCGGTCGTCCGCGTCGAACACAACAAATCCGTCCGAGATCGCGTCCAGGGCTTCCCGAAGCATCGTGATCTCTTCGATCAATTGTGCCTTGGTCTTTTTAGAATCATCCAAGGCGCGAGGTTTTCGCGTCACAACAGTTCCTTCCCGCACTCACACCCAATCCGTCGAGGAATTAGGCTAGCACGCTGAGCCTAGAATGAAACTGCTGCCGGATGCGGGAGCGCTGTTGGTTATAACCACGCAAAAACTGGATCAGTCAAACCCAAGGAAGGTCGTATAGTCGTCGACCCCGAGCTTGTCCAAAAAAGGATTGTTTTCCGGCGCGTCCGGGTCGGCGTAGCCGATCGAAATGCCGCAGGCCAGCAGTTCCTCGTCCGGAATCGGCAGATGCCGGCGGATCACCGTGTGGAACCAGGTAAACACCGCCTGGCCGCAGGTATCGAGGCCCTCGCCGCGGGCGCCGATCAGGATGTTTTCGAGGAACATGCCAATATCCATATAGGTGCCGGTGGCGAGCCGCCGGTTCATGGTGACGAAGATGCCGACCGGCGCGTCGAAGAAAATATAGTTGCGAGCCATCTGGGCGATCCGCGCCTGGCGATCCTCACGGGCGATGCCAAGCACCGAATAGAGCCCATAGCCGGTCGCGCGACGGCGGCTCTGGAAGGGTTCGAACCACTCTGTCGGATAATAGTCATATTCCGGTTGACGGTTTTCCTCGGGCTCTTCCTGCGCGGTCTTGACGATATCAGCCGACAGCTTATCGCGCACCTGGCCGGCCACCACGTAAGCCTTCCAAGGCTGGATGTTGTGGCCGCTCGGCGCCCGCCCGGCACCTTCGAGGATGCGCCGCAAGCTTTCCATCGGCACCGGCGTCGGCAGGAACCGACGGATCGAGCGACGGCTCATGATGGCTTCGTGGACATTCATCGACATTTCCCCTGCGCAAACGATTGTCGGCCGGTCTCGATCCCACGGACCGGCCCGTTGGTTATGCGCGGATTGGCCGCCGCCTGCAAGGCTGCGAGCGGTCTTCGGCCTGCGACCAATTGACCGGGGCAAAGGCCGGTTCCGCGGGGCTTCAATGACCGCCGGCAGCGGTCTATGATCCCGGCGCAATTCCCTGTTCAACCTTTCGGAGTGATCGATCGTGCCCCTATCCCCCGCCGAGGAACGCGAGCTTATTCACACCCGCACCATCTATCTGCGCGCCTACCGGCGGGTCGACGGGCTCTATGACGTGGAGGGCCACATCATGGACGTGAAGCCGTTCACGCATCATCTGTTGGATTCCCACCGGGCGGCCGGCGAGCCGGTGCATGACATGTGGCTGCGGCTGACCATTGACGACACCATGACCATCAAAGAAGTCGAAGCGAAACTCGACGTCGGCGCGCACGGCATCTGCCATCGTGTGGCGCCGAACTTTCGCATCCTCGAAGGCTTGGCAATCGGCCCCGGTTGGAATCGGGCGGTGCGCGAACGGCTCGGCCATGGCGAAGGCTGCACCCACTTGGTCGAAATGCTGTCGCAAATGGCGACCGCCGCAATGCAGGCGATGTGGTCGGAGCGCGAGCCCGAAGGCGAAGTCACCCGCCCGGCAGAAGAGCGCACCCTCTCGCCCGGTTTGTTGAATTCCTGCTACGCCTACCGCGGCGATAGCGAGTTCGTACGCATCTTCTTCCCCTCGAACTACGAAGGGCCGAAAGCGACGCCGAAGGCGTGATCGGATGTTGTCAGCCGAGGTCCCGCAGCCGCGCTGCCATGTGCTGATACCTCTCCAGCATGCCGACCAGCCGGTCGCGGCGGAACCGGTCCGGCGTTTGCTTCCTGACCCTGCGGCCTTGTTCTGTGAAGAAGCCGCGGGCCGGTACCTCGGTGCCGTCGGCAGGAATGAATTTGAAGATTTCCGTCAGCGCCGCAATCGCAACTTCGAGGGCTTGGCCAGCGCCTGGCCGTTCCGATTCTATCAGTGCAGCGACGTCGCTCGGCACGGGTTTGGCGTAACGCTCGGCAAGCCATAAGAATTGGCCGGCATCGACGATCGTCGACGGCTCGTCGCCACCATAAGCGAGCGGCCCGGTCGACGGCGTCAACGGCTCGGACAGCACGAACTCGAACCGCCGTGCCTTGCCGCAGCCGCCGCAGCCGCCTTCGTAAATGCTGAACCATCCGTGATCCTTGTCGACCGTCCGGTTCTGCGCCGCCAGCGTCGCCGTGCCGCAATCGCAGGGGTGGAGTTCGATATAAAGATGAGCCTCGGCATGGCTGCGCGGCGCCAGCGTGGTATCGCCGGCGTCGACCCGTTCCGGCAGCAGTCCGGCCGCATCGTATGCCCAGAGTGTGAACAAGGCGCGCGCGATCGCCGTCGCCGGCCCCCACACCATCAGCCAAGGCGGCATGCCGTCATTCACCTTGTGGCGGCCATGGCGCTCCTGAATGTCGCGAATGAGAAGATCCGCCACCACCGCCTTGTCCCAAGGACGCGGTCGCCAGGCGGTAGCGCCACGAAGCCGTGGGCCCAGATCGGCGCCGTTCCCGCTCCGGTCCAGAGGCACAATGTCAATCGGCGCCACTTCCGAATGCCGGCTGATCCGGACGATCGCTTCGACGATCGGTCCGTCCATCTCGATTTCTTCCGGTGTCGTGACCTGTCGGCGAAGCGCCGCATAGAGCATGTCGCGCACGCGCGTGATCGCATCGGCCTCGCAAGAGGCCGAGCGCAGCGCCCTTGTATTGGTCGCGTCGTAGCCCGAGCGTGTTTCGCGATCGATTGCCGCGACCAACCGCTGGTGCATATCTGCCATTCTCAAGTCAGCAACCTTACGCAACATCGGTCAACTTTGCCCCGGACGACCGCTTCCATCAAGGGCGATGGGACAACAGCATTGGAACTGCACTACCATCGGCCCAAAGGAGGAATCGACCGTGGCACCGAAGCGGATTTTTTCAGGCCCGTTCGCGCCGCTAAGCGAAGCGGCCCGCGCGCAATCGCTGACGGCGGCCTTGGCGGCACGCCCGGAGCCGGCGTCCGACATTTGGGTTTTTGCCTATGGCAGTTTGATGTGGCACTCAGGTTTTCCTCATGCTCAGGTCGAACCGGCGCGCCTCGACGGCTGGCATCGGGCGATGTGTGTTTGGACGGTGCTGGCCCGCGGCACGCCGGCCTGCCCGGGCCTCTCGCTCGGACTAATGCCGGGCGACAGCTGCGACGGCCTGGCGCTTCGCATCGCCGAAGCGGCGGTCGAGACGGCGCTGCCGACGCTGTGGCAGCGCGAAATGTGGACCGACGTCTACTGCCCGACATGGCTGCCCGTGACCATCGGGGACCGAGAGATTGCCGCCCTCACCTTCACCACCAACCCTGAGAGCCAACAGTTCGCCGGTACGCTGGCGCCGCCTGAGATCGTTGAACACATTGCCGCGGCCGCCGGCGAGCGCGGCCCATGCCGGGATTACCTCGTCCAAACCGTCGAAAAACTCCGGGCGCATCGGATCCATGATCCCGACTTGGAGGCCTTGGCGGAGGCGGTCATGGAACACGATTAATGGTACCGGGCAGGAATCAGTCGGTCACCACTTGAGCGCCAGTGCTTTGTCTTCAAAATACCCTGTCATATCGTCACCATATGAACCATCCGTTCTCGTGAGACATGTATGACCACAGGGAGAGCTGTAGGCCCTCCATGCACCATTTGAGGCTAGCAATACTGCCGATTTTTGCCTTTTTTATGGTACAGGTATTGCGTTGTGCGAGTTTTTGTTGTCACATATTACCACATTTCGAATCGAGCTTGGAGGTCGAAAAATAGAGTCTGATTAAAGGCGTAGTAGTGAGGGCTTTGTGCTGCAGGCTTCAACACTCCACGCGAACGAAAATCGGGAGGGGAATATTGGCCGGACTATTGCTAGCCGAACAATCGCAAGCAATTCGCACCATCGACGCCGCCAGCTCAGAAGTGTATAAAAAAGTATTTTTTCTCGGGCCATATGCACGCCGAGTTAGCTTTGCCTCACAACAGAACCGGGCCCTGAATCTGGTGTGGGCGTTGGATCGGATGGGGAAAATAAGTAAACCTGAAGGACAGACGGTGAATATTGCTGTCATTGGAGCGGGGCTCTCGGGAGTCACCACATGCGCGGCGTTGGCAGATTTGGGTTACTCGGTATATTTATACGAATCAGGAACAGAGGTTCTCCACCGGCAAAGCGAAACCAGACATCGCTACATCCATCCCACCGTGAACCAGTGGCCAGAAATTAAGCTTCATCCGACCACACAGTTGCCTTACTTCGACTGGATATGCGGACTGTGCAGCGAACTAATGAAGTTGCTAAAGGAGGAATGGAACGGCCTTGTAGACAGCCGCAATATTAAGTTTTCGCCATCATCACCAGTCACCGCGTTTTACGAAAACGACGAAGACGTGGCGGTGGCGCCGAAAGGGAAAACTGATTTTGACGAGAATCGATACCAAGCGGTGATCGTTACGTCCGGCTTCGACGACGAAGTTCTAAATGCATCAGAGTTGACCACCTATTGGCAAGTTGACAATAACGAAGCCGACGTAATAGGTGGCCAAGTCGAAAAAGTTTTTGTGAGCGGCTGTGGAGATGGCGGGTTGATTGATGCCCTTCGAATCGCCCACAAAGAGTTTGAATGCGGTCAGCTCATTGTCGACGTCGCCGAAATATTAAATCCAAATAATTGGCCACCAGCTAAAGAAATATTGGCAGCCGAGGCGAAAATATCCTCCGAAATAGAATTATTAAACGCGATTGAAAATGGTTCAGAGTCACTACAGACTACGTATAAAGACGCAGCAAGAAAAATCCCCGATAATCTGGCCGATAAATTAAAACGCTCATTAAGGTTTGGCAAAGCAGGATTTGTCACGCTCTTTTGTAGAGAGCGATACCCCTATTCTCCGATGGCATCACCAATTCATAAACTATTGCTTGCCCATGCTATGAACTCGCAAGTAATAGTACACATGCATTGCGAAGTTATCGCTTATAAACAAGATGAAATTACGTATACACCTCACGGAAAAGACCCAAAATTGGAGGAAAACTGGGAAAAGAGGGAAGGACGTGTGATTGTCCGTCATGGCGCTGAACCGAACTTCTCACAGTTTTTCATCGATAACCGCGACGCTTGCACGCGACTTATTTATAAGCAAAAATTGACAGCCGAAGATCTCGACAAACCATATTGGAGCGAAGGCGTCGAAGCTTTAAAGTCTTGGCCCCCTAAGGAAAAACCTTTTGACTTTGCAGATCTTGAAACACGCCTCCCTCACGCTAAGAAACTTGTGACACTAAAGGGCATCAATGCGATTATCGAACACGACGAAAACATCGGATTCCGTCTTATATACGCAAATGATGTTGGCGTCACCGAAAAACTCAGCGCCCTACCGGACCGCCTCTTCGGTTTTCCATTGAAAACGCGTGAATTCGGCACGGGGTTAACCGCCGTCACGGAGGCATATGGATCGACCGACGCCGATGACGCGATAACCAAAGGTATCCTTTCGCCTGGCGCCAAAATCGCCTCCGCTCTAAATGGCCGGCTTGGCCCTCTGGTCAAGGATAAAAAGGGAAGGCTATTTGGACTTTCAGTCGCTCATGTGCTTTTTGTTAAAACTAAATCCCAAATAAAGGAAGTAATAAGTGATTTTTTTCAAAGTATAGGATCCGTCTATTCAACGTCTCCTCAGTATTCTGAAAAAGCCGAATTGAGCGAAAATATTGGTGTTATCAAAATAAACCCCGCAAATGGATTCACCTCCAGATACTTACACTTCCCCTCGATCGGAGATCCGATAAGCGAAGAAGAGGTGTTTGGAAAAGCTGTTCTGGTTTTAGGACGCGATGGCAAGATGCATGAAGGCGATGTGAGTGACATCCGCACATCGGTGATACTGAACCACCCGACTTTTCAAGAAGAAGTGCTGGTCGAAAACGCCGTCCGAGTCACGTCCAAAGATCGCCGGAAACCATTTGCAAAACGGGGAGATTCCGGCGCTCCGGTAGTTGATACGGATGGCCGACTACTAGGCTTGGTTTTCAGCGGTAACGAGGACCATACATATGTCTTGCCGGTCAAGAATTATTTGGAGGAACATGGATTAGTGTTAGTAAAGAACGATGAAGGCCCTGTAAGCGTCGACCCACAAGTACGGGAAAGTGATTTGATAGCTGAAAAGCCCTCCTATTACGAGAAGAATGTTCGGGATCTTACTGAATTCCGCCGTGCTGCACTGACTGATGAACCTCTCGATCTTGACGACGCATCACCGGAGATCAACGATGGATAAATCCGGGGGGACGGGCGGTACAATTACAAGTATTTCGCCGCTCTTTGATTTGTCACTTGACATCGAACGACACCAGAAAGATTCTGACTTCGCCAGAAAGGGCGGTATAATCCACTATGTCTTTGACGAAAACGTTTTCGAGTTATTTGTTTTCCCCAGCGATAATTGGCGGAAAGCAAGACGCTATTCCGGCTTAAAAACCGGAGAAAACGCAATGACAAAGCGCGCGCGTGTTATCACCGGGAAGCAGGCGGCTTTGCTCACTTCGGAAACATTGTTTGCCGGCCGCTTGCCTGGACAGCGCGAAGGTCGCATTTACCTTACCGAATGGCATCGGTGGGAACTGCTTGATCGGATGTACGAGATCCTCGGAAATTACACCGAAAACGACCTTGTAAAATTAAGATCCGCCGCACAGACTCTGTTGGGAAAAAAGTTCGAAACCTGGCAAGATTCGCCGACAAATGAGTATGACGGCGAATTCACAAGTGATGACATTACTTTGCCGGACGATATTCAAATTCTACGAGAAAACCCTGACTTCGACCGGTCGTCTTTAGTCACTTTTGTTCGAAGTCGTGAAGCTACGATACTTTTGGCAAAAGACACGATAATGGAGCCCGCGCAGCAGGTGAGCCGACTCCTTGATCCGAATATGCAAAGACGGCTCAAAGGGCTTGTATCTATCAGGCGCCCCACTGGCTCGAACCTAGAATATGTAAAGGATCGCGCCAGGACTTGGACGACGGAGTTGCGTTCCGAGCTCAGGGCACAGCATGTACGCCATCGAAATCGCCGATTTCGGAATCCGAAAAGCATCAAGAATGATGGTCAAAGTTTGGCCTTAATTGAATGGATCGCACAGAGCTTGGACCCAAATAAGGAACAGCTGGTTTTTGTAACCGGAGACTCGACGCTCTTTGACGCATATCGACGTCTTTTCGATAGCGATGACCAAAGGGCTAGGCCGCGTCCGTTTATATTGCGGCGGCCTATCCAATATTCGCCAATTTTTCACAATGAAATCCAATCGCAATTTGCTTCCGGACACATGAATTCCCTCTATGCCGTTCAGCCGGCGATCGAGCTGGCGCTTATCTCGGTGCACCTGGCACCAAAGCCCGGCACGGCGACACCGGAAGAAATGCTTTACAAGCGCCATTCGCTATCTCTTCTGGACCGAGGCACCAAAAACTTATCGAAAGTTAGTCAACTTGATTCCTTTTGGCAAAGTGAAAGAACGGAAGAAAAAGTCCAACGTATTGTTAGCGCCGATGAGGATTTAGAGTTTGCCGAGCGTATGCTTATCGGCCTGTCACGAAATACGATCCTTCGGCGGATGAGCGAAGAGGAAATAGTCGTATTCGAAAAAGCTGCTAAGAGCGTTGGAATCGAACAAGAACGGCTGTTTAGCAATCACGCTGAAGATTTGATCAGAAAACTTCCAATTGGCGCAATAGACGTCATGAAGCCGATCGCAGAGAAATTTTTTGACGTGACAATGCGGGAAGGCTCGGTGCAATACAGCGGCCGTGTTCCTATGGCTTTGCGGCTTCAGGTATCGAAAGACGATAAAAGTGTTAGCTTGATCCGTCTTCTTGACTCTATTCGACGGCCTCCGGACGCTGCCCCCAATGCGAGTCAGGCGATGGCGGGAGTGGAAAATCCGGCAAGTTTTCTCAAGTCGGTTATTGAAATTTTTGTAGCATCATGTGCGGTAGCGCTGTTTACTCAACAATGGCGCCTCGCTGATCATTTTAGTGCCATGGCAATAAAGGCATTTGTCCATCTCGACTCGCATGATCCTAACAAAGAAAAACACGCGGCTGAAGCATACTATCTTGCCAGTTTGGCAAAACGCTTTCGGATAGGCCAACTTGAAATTGCGCCGGATAAGGTGGGTTTCTACGTGGCGCAAAGACTTTTCAGGGAAGCAGATCAAGCCCTCAACGACAGCAGAAAATTGTCCGGAGTAACACAACCTCTCACGGCTGGTGATCTGAGCCAATGCTTCCCGAATTTCCGCGTAAGTTCGGAAAAGGCCGCGTTGCACCTTTTTCTTACAAACGTATACCACTCCCAAGCGGCATTTGAAAAAATTGACGAAGAACGTGCAAAACTTGAAGCGCTGGCTAAGGGCGCACATCAGGAAGCTTCTGTTAGTTTACGCCATTGTTTAGAGGTGCAGATGGGTTTCGATGCTTCATCATTCAGCCTGACCTCTGAAGATGAGGCTATTCGGTCGGTAAAGACACAGTTCCTGATCAATATTGCGGCTTGGCATACAATCGGCGTAATTCTGCACAAAGAAAGTTTCCTTCGCGGACATGCCGGACTTTCCCAAGAGTGCATTGGGAACTTGCCGGACCTAAATAAGCTACTGAATGACCGCGACAACCCGTTGCGACTCGCGTATATTCTTGCCTTTAAGATAATTCAAGATATTGAAATCGATAGGTCCATGAGTGAGCTGGAAGAGCTGGCAAATGCTGGAACAAAATATATTGAACTGGCGCTGGACAAAAGAATGCTGAAGTTTATTTTGAGTGAGTGGGTTAAGCTCAATGTGTAGGTAAAGCGCGGTTAAGGTTGACAATTTTCCATTTGCGAAATTGGTGCACAATCGTATCAGTAACATTGGCAAGTAACATAATTTCCCGAGTTCTTGTGTTTCAAGAAACCGGCGAATGGCATCCTGACGGCCGATGGCGAAAGGTATGGTGGCTGCGCAAAATTTCTGCTGGCATTATTTGTCCTAGTACGAAGTTGCAACCAGCTTCCCGAAGACGACGAACTCTTACCTCTCCGCGACACATTGCCGAAGCGACCGGCGAGCGCGGCTCCAGCCAGGACTATCTCGCCCAGACTGTCGAAAAACTCCGGGCGCTTCGGATCAATGATCCCGACCTGGAGGCATTGCTGGACGCGGTCATGGAACTCGGCGCAAAGCCAGAATCCGGTTGTTCGACGGCAGCTCGATAATGTCTGCCAGCCTCAAACCGGATGCCGCGCCCAAAGCGTCGATATCGCTGATATCGCGAACGCCCCAATGGGCATCCTGCGCTTTGAGCGTGCGATCGAAGGCCGCGTTGCTGTCGGCGTTATGCACACCGCCACGAGAGAAAGGCCCGTAGATCAAGAGCTGCCCGCCGGGTTTCAAATAGCGGCCGGCGCCCTGCACCATGCCGACCGTCACCGCCCAGGGCGTGATATGCAGCACGTTCGCCGACCAAAAGGCGGCGACGCCGTTGACCGGCGGCAGGCCGGCCGCGCCGAGCTGCCAATCGCCGGCCTCGGCATCGAGGCCTACGGCCGCCATCACGTTGTCCAGGTGGAAATGCGCGGCCCAGGCATCGGCGCTTCGCCGATGTGCCGGATCGGGATCGGTCGGCCACCAAGTCAGCGCCGGAAAGCGCCGGGCGAACGCCGCCACATGCTGGCCGCTGCCGCAGCCGATTTCGATGACATGGCCGACGGCCGCCGCCAGGCGCTCTTCCAATACGGCGAGGATCGGTTCGACGTTGCGGTGATAGGCCGGCGCATCCAGGCGGCTGTCATCAACCGCCGGCGCTCCGGCCCGGAAAGGCCTTGTCATTTCATCCGCCATTTGGAACCATCCGTTCCCGCGACGCGCCTTGGTTGGCCGGGCGCCGGCCGTCGATCAGCGCTTTATAGCGTGATCCGCCGGTTGGCCAAGCGATAATTCTCGGCATCTTAGCTGGTGAAGTCGAGCGACTAAATTTGTAGTCCATCTTGCCCCAATCGCTGCCACCAGACATGCTAGGGCGGATTTATTGAGAAGGAAAGTGATCGATGCGATTTGGCGTTTTCTATGAATTGCAACTGCCCCGCCCCTGGAACGAGGGCGACGAATATCGCTTGTTCAAGGACGCGATCGAACAGGTGGTATTGGCCGACCGGCTCGGCTTCGACTTTGCCTGGCAGGTGGAACATCACTTTCTGGACGAATATTCCCATTCCTCGGCGCCCGAGGTTTTCCTGGCGACGGCGGCCGGACGGACGGAGAATATCCGGCTTGGCCATGGCATCCGCCAGGTCATCCCGAACTACAACCACCCGGCCCGCACCGCCGAAGGCTTGGCGACGCTGGACCTGCTGTCGGACGGCCGGCTCGAGTTCGGCATCGGCGAAGGCGCGACCCGGCTCGAGCTCGGCGCTTTCGGCATCGCCGCCAAGACCAAGCGCGCCCGCGCCCTGGAAGCGGCGGAGCAGATTTGCAACATGATGGTGCTGACGCCTTATCCGGGTTTCGAAGGCGAAGGCTTCTCCATGCCCTGCCGTAACGTCTTGCCAAAGCCACTGCAGGACCCGCATCCGCCGCTTTGGATGGCCTGCACCAACCGCGACACCATCAAGGTCGCGGCCCGCAACGGCATCGGCGCGCTCGCCTTCTCCTTCTTGGACCCGGAAGAGGCACGGACCTGGTCGGACATCTACTACGATATCATCAAAAGCGAGGAATGCGTGCCACTCGGCTGGTCGGTCAACGCAAACCTGGCCATGGTCAGCGCCTTTTCCATGCACGAGGACCGCGCCGAGGCTATCCGCCGCGGCCAAGACCACTTCGAATTCTTCCGCTATTCCCAACAAAAACTGGTGGCCGAGGATTTCGTGCCCGGCTACAGCAACATGTGGGAAGAGTTTCGGGCCAAGCGCGGCGACGCCTCAGACCGGCTGATCCAAGCCGCACTGTCGCGGGCCGAATATGACGGCGCCGGCATCGGCACGCCCGACGACATGGTCCGTCATCTGAAGAGCTTTCAGGAAGCCGGCGTCGACCAGGTCATCTTCTTGCAGCAAGCGGGCCACAACACCCATCAAAACATCTGCGAATCACTGGAACTGTTCGCGGATACGGTCATGCCGGACTTCACCAAAGACGTTAAAGCCCGCGAGGCCGCCAAGGCCGCAGAGCTCGCGCCCTATATCGAGGCGGCGTTGGCCCGCAAGACCTACATGCAGCCGATCGAAGAAGCCGACGTGCCGGTGGTCAAAGCCGCCGTCAAGGCCGCGACGTTCGACGCCCAGAAACAGCGCCAGGCGGCAGCGGCCGATTGACCGAGGGTCAGCCGTCCCTAGGTCGCCGGCCATGGCCGAGGTCGGAGATCGCGAACATGACGACGACGATCACGGCCATGGCGTTGCCCGGCAAGAAGAACGCGTTCAGCGGGCCGACCGACCCGACCAGATAGCCCATGCCGAGCGCACCGAGCGGCGAGCCGCCAAACACCACGAGCTGATAGATCGACAAGACGCGCGCCCGGTGGCTGGCGGGCGCGTCTTCCTGCACGATGGTGCGGCCCATGGCCATGGCGACGCCGCCGCATAGGCCCCAGAAGAACACCATCAGATGGTTCATCCAAAACGGCAGGCCGAAGGCAATCGCGGTGAGCGCCAGGCCGCCGACCAACAGCGCCAGCATGAACGCCCGGCCCGGCCGGCGGACGCCGCCGCGGCGGATCATCAGTATCGTCGACAGGATGGTTCCGACGGTGAAATCGATGTTGGCGAGCGCCAGTTCGCTTGAATCGCCCAGGTGGATGTCGCGGATAAGCAACGGAATCAACACGAAAAACGCGCCGAGATAAAGCACGCCCATGGCGAAATTCAAGATCACGACGGGAAACAGCCGCCGCGACCGGAACACAGCGCTCAAGCCCTCGGCGATACCCGCCAGACCGCTCTGCCGCGGCGCCGCGTGGTCCACTTCGGCCGCCGCCTTAGAGGGCAGCCGCATGGCGGTGAACGCGCCGATCAACACGACGCCGGCCTGCAGCAGCAAAATCGGCACGGCGCCGGTGGTGTCCGCCACACTTGCCGCGGCGAACCCAAGCAACTGAATGCCGAACTGCATGCCGGTCGTCATCGTCACGGCGCGTTGAATATTACCGCCGGCGACGTTGTTGAGCATGGCGTCGCGGGCCGGATTCATGAATGCCGAATTCAGCCCCATCCAGAGCGCATAGGCGATCATCATGGCGTAGGAAAAATGGCCGGCCAGGATGATGGCGGCCAAAGCGAGCGGCGGCAGCGCCGACAGAAAATGCATTATAATAAGCAGCTTGCGGCCGTCTACTCGGTCTGCGGTAACGCCGCCGATCAACACGAACAACAGCGTCGGCAGCATGATGGACATCTGCGCGATGCCGACCATGTCGGCGGGCGCGCCCAACTCCACGGCCACCAGCCAGGGAAACAGCACCAATTGGATACCGAGCGCGGCGTACCAGGAACAGACGCCGCCGATATACCATCGGAATTGGGCCTTTTCAGTCATCTCAGCATCGATCGGAAAAGCAATGGGTGGAAGCGCGACGGCGGGATCAGTCGCTGAGCCGCCCACATTTGTCAACCGGGATGCGCACCATCATTGCCGTTCGATTGACAATGCGTGGCGCAGTCCCGATCGTTCGGGTTCGTTCCAGCAATCGGGCAAGGCGCCTTCGATGCCGTCAAGAGCCGATCCATGACCACGCCGGCGGACGGAATGCGGCAGTGGTTTATTTTGGCGACGGTCTCCCTCGCCACCATGCTCTACGCGATGAGCATCACCGTCGCCAATGTCGCCTTGCCGCAAATGCAAGGCGAGATGGGGGCGACGCAGGATCAGATTGCCTGGGTGATTACCTTCAACATTCTGGCAACGGCGGTGGCGACTCCGGCGTCGGGCTGGCTGATCGGCAAAATGGGGCGCCGGCGCTTGATGTTGGTGGCGTTATTCGGCTTCACCGCGTCGTCGATTCTCTGCGGCATGGCGACGTCGCTGGTCGACCTGGTGGGTTACCGCGTCGCCCAAGGGCTGTTCGGGGCGCCGCTGGTGCCGTTGTCGCAGACCATCCTGTTGTCGAGCTTTTCCAAAGAGCGCCACGGCCTGGTGACGGCGATCTGGGGCTTCGGCGTGGTGCTTGGGCCGCTGGTTGGGCCGACCATCGGCGGCGAAGTTGCCGAGGCGCTGAATTGGCGCTGGGTCTTCTTCATGATCGCGCCGGTCGCCGCGGTGGCAATCGGCGGCGCCTGGCTGTTCGTCCAGAACAGCGACGGCGATGCCCGGCGACCGTTGGACTGGACCGGCTTCATAACCCTCTCGATCTCGATCGCGGCTTTTCAGTTGATGCTTGATCGCGGCGAGCGCCATGATTGGTTCGATTCCAACGAGATCTTGATCGAGGCGGTCATCGCGGCGGTGGCTCTCTATTTTTTCATCTACCGCGCCTGGACCGCGCGCAACCCGTTTCTCGACCTCGGCATCCTGCGCGACACGAACCTGGCCATCGGCGTCTTCTTCGCCTTCCTGTTCGGCATGTTGAATTTCACGCCGATGGTGTTGTTGCCGACATTGCTGCGCGACCTCCGCGACTTTCCCGATTCCGTCATCGGCTGGCTGTTGGCGACGCGGGCCGCCGGCAACATGTTGAGTTTCCTGGTGGTCGTATGGATGACCCGGCTGGCGCCTAGACTATCGCTGATGATCGGCTTCAGCTTTCAGGCTATCGCCTCGCTGTCGATGGCTCAGTTCGACATCAACATGACCACGTTCGGCATCACCTGGACCAGCATTTTGCATGGCTTTGGCGTCGGCATGACCTGGGTACCGCTCACCGTCATCGCCTTCTCGACGCTCAATCCCAGATATTTGGCGGAAGCGGCGGCGATGTTCCACCTCATGCGCAACATCGGCAGCAGCATTTTCATATCGATCAGCATTGCCGTAGTCATCCGCTCGACGCAGATCAATTACGGCGAGCTCTCTGTGCATATCTCGCAGTTCCGAGAGGTTTTGGATCTCGCCGCCATCCGCGGTGATTGGAACTTCGATCAGGCTGGCGGCCTTAGGGCGCTGAGTTCCGAAGTGCGCCGGCAGGCGACCATGATCGGTAATCTGAACGCGTTCTACCTGTTGGCGCTGGTTGGATTCCTGCCTTTGCCGCTGTTGCTGCTGGTGCGGCGTACGAAACCCGCTGCCGGCGACTAAAGCGGCGTCAAATCAGGCCGAAGGCGAGGCCGGCCGAGAAGGCGCCGAGGAAGGCAAAGCCGACATACGCGGCGAAGACCGGCAGCCGGGCCAGGGCGAAGACCGCGATGGCGGCCGGGATCGACGTGACACCGCCGGCCAACAGAAAAGCCATGCCGGCGCCGGGCGCCATGCCCTGGGCGATCAGTTCGGCGACCAGCGGCAGTGCGGCATAGCCGTTCAAATAGGCCGGCACGCCGACGATTGTCGCCAAGGCCACGGTCAGCCAGCCCTCGCCGCCCAGGAAACGAACCACCGTCTCCGCCGGCAGCCAGGCGACCATCAGGCTTTCCAACAGAAAGGCGAGCGCCAGCCATTTGCCGAGAAACAGGAAGCTGTCGAGCGCGGCGCTGCCGAAGGCTGCCCGACGGGCCGGCGCGTCCCAGAACTTCCAGTGGACAGGTGCCGGCGCCCGGATCTTGCCGCCGCCGCAGCCGCCGTCACCGATGCCCGCCCGCAGCGGATTGTCGAACAGGCCAAGCCTGTCGAGCGCAAGCATGCCGACACCGCCTAAGGCGCCGATGGAGAACGCCGCGACTGTTTTGGCGACGGCAAAACCGACACCGAGTGTCCCGACGGTCAGGAAGAACATGGACGGATCCATCAGCGGCGAGGCCAGCCAGAACGCCATGACCGGCGCCAGCGGCACGCCCATGGCCAGCAACGCCGCGATCAGCGGGATGACGCCGCACGAGCAAAACGGCGACAGCGCCCCCATGGCCGCGGCCAGACCGACCATCATCAACGGGTTGCCGCGGAACGCCTGGGCAATCAGATTGTCGGCGCCCGACGCCTTGGCGTAGGCGGCAATACCGATCGAGGCCACCAGAAACGGCAACACGCCGAGGAACGCCTCGCCCAAGAAAATCAGCGAGCGCTCGGCCTGGGCCGGCACGGAGATCGCCAAGACCGCCAACAGGACGGCAATCGCCGCCCAAGCACCATCGATCGACCGCGCGGCGCGGCCCCAGTTCTGAACCGTCAAACGCAAAGCGGTCATGCCGCATCCTCCGCTACCGCGGCGTCGGCGAGACCGACACAACATTCCGCGGTCAAATAATCAACCAATCCCTGCACCGCGCGATAATCCGCGGTACAAAAGCACTCTCGCCCGCGCCGCTCCTGCGCGATCAACCCGGCTTTCATCAAGGTCTGAAAGTGATGGGCCAACGTCGAAGCCGGCACGCCCAGCAAATGCTGAGCCTCGCCGATGGTGGTTCCGGCCGGCCCGGCCTTCACCAACAGGCGAAACAGCCGAAGCCGGGTGGCATTGCCGAGCGCCGCCAAACCATCGGCGGCGCGCTGTTCGGTCGGTTGGGCGGGCGGTGTGTGCGTGTTCATGGAAGAACGATATAACTAGTTTTATGGTTATGTCAAGCTGTGTTTCGAATAACCTGATCACAATGCTCCGTAGGCTATGGTGGAGGTACAATTGCACGAATTCGTGCAAAAGCCCCGGCGACTCTCGAATCTAACGTTGGGTACAATCATCGGCGGCCTACACCGGAAGTCTCGGCGCGGTATCTTAATCTTGCAGAATTGATCGAAATAGCGTCGGATCCCATATTTCAATGGGACACATTTGCTAACGACTATGCTGCATACAAGCGCAAGAAATTTTTCGCTGCGCGCGCCGCACGGGCCTCAATTTGCGCTTTCCTTGGTGCTTCCAATAGACCGAGAAGACGCCGTATCTGGATGTCACCAATCAGCAAACCAAGAAAATCTTCAACCGCCTGGGACGTGGTATCTATTCTTAGCGCCCCCCGTTTGCGGCGCAGCTCTAAAAATCGAACGAAGCTCGGCAGTGTGGCTTCACGACCGGCGCCGCCTAGGGTCTGCGCAAGGCTAGGGTCGGTCCTTGATTCCGAGATTGCGGCTCGGTTAATTGCAACCGCGCTGTCGCCCAAGAGCAATTGTAGGAGCGCACGGCCAAAGTCCACCAGCACGAGGTCGGTGGGCGCTTCGCTCTCGAGATGACGGGCCAATACCACTTGGACCGCCTGCGCGTTGCGTCGGATTACTGCTTCGTAAAGGCCCCGCTTGTCGCCGAACCAAGCATAAAGGGTTTCTTTCGATGCAGAAGTGCGCCTGGCGACCTCGAGCATGCTTGCGTCGCGATATCCTCTCTCTGAAAGGACCTGGATAGCCGTATCCAAAATCTCCTCTCGGCGTTTGTCGCGTGATGCAGCCTTCATGTCCGGTTTCCAATCAAAAGTTTCTTGACACCGACCGTACCATCCGGTACGGATAATTACAAACGTAATCATGGGTACGGTTTTTTGTATTGGAGGCATTCGATGTCAAATTCCGAAATTTCCGCATCCCGACCGAACCACCCTGTTACAGCAGCGATCGTAGTTCTTCTCACGCTCACTGGCGTGATGCTGCTTGCGCTATTTTCTCGAACGGCGCCGCACCCACCGCTTGACGTGCCGCCCTTCGCGCTTGGCCCATTCCTCGGCGCCTCACTATCGATTGGCGCGGCGGCATTCCACCTTCTCCGCCAGAGCGCACGCTTTGGCGGCTCGCTTGCCCTTTTGTTTGCCCTCTCGGCCTTAGTGTCGTTTGGGCCCCAGAAGTACTTTGACCCGGAAATCTCGCGCATTTGGCCTGCGGTGATCACCGCGCAATTCGCAGTGATCGCAATTTTGGCCTGGAGCATCGGCACCTTGAAGAAAAGACGAGCCACTTCGTAATTGTATCGCTCGGTCGCTTGACGTTTATTTGCGCCCGCGATTAGAACCTGCGGCCAAAGTGAATTTAGGGAATTCGATCGCGATGGCAAGACGCATCGGGGCATCGTTCGAAGAAGCCGAAGTCGTTGATCTCTATCATCATCGACAGCCCTACCCCCAAGCAGTGTATCGAGAACTTGTACGGCTGGCTCCTGCACATGACGCACTCCTTGATCTAGGCTGCGGCCACGGGAAGATTTCACGACCGCTTGCCAATCATTTCAACCATGTGACAGCGGTCGATCCCTCCGTCCGGATGATCGAACTCGGACGGTCACTTTCCGGCGGCGACACCGCCAATATTGAGTGGATTGAGGGCATGGCTGAGGATGTGCCGTTTACTTCCGGCACCTGCGATCTGGTCGTCGCGGCGCAGAGCATTCACTGGATGGATCAAGAACGGCTCTTCCCGCGTCTCCGACAGTGTGTTCGGCCAGACTACGTTTTCGCCGTCGTCTCGGGCGATCATGCCTTTGATCCGCCTTGGGAGGATGCTTGGCAGGAATTTCTCATGAGATGGGTTCTAAAAATTACCGGCTTTACGCTACGTGAAACAAAACGGCGCCGATCATCCCGGAACCGCTACCGGCACTTTGTCGACGTTATTGGTGAACAAGACTTAGTCTCTGATCCGGTTTTTCAGAGCGTTGATAATTTCATCAAATGTCAGCATTCCAGGGACACATTCGCGTTCTCAAAACTTGGCGAGCAGACGGAGGCGTTCGGTTCCGAGCTCAGAGAAATCGTCAGCCCCCATGCAGCAAATGACACGCTCACGTTTCGCGTCAAAACAAATCTCACTTGGGGCCAAATCGCCGGCAAGTGAGATACGATTTCAAACGGATCCCAGAGAGATAGAAGGGGGCACATCGTGATCTTGGCCAGCGTCTGCCGCCGACCGGTCCTTGGTTTGTTGATTTGCCTTGGGCTTAGCGGTTGCCTGTCGAGCGCACCTGCCAAGCCGACTGAAGCCGTGACCTACAGCCAGCCGGTCCAGCGTGAGGATGGTTGGCCGGTTGCGGCCGCCGGCACTGTAGGGTTCGACGAGGCTAAACTGGCCGCACTCACCCAGGCGATCCAGGACGGTACATTCGTCAACACCCATATCGTCCTCGTGGCGAAATCGGGCCACCTCGTCTACGAAGCCTACTTCGAAGGCAGGGACGAGCGCTGGGGTGACTCCATCGGTCATGTGGTTTTCGATCACCAGACGCTTCACGATCTACGCTCGGTCTCTAAAAGCGTGACCTCGGCATTGCTCGGTATCGCCCTAGAAGGCGACTACGAAACCGCGTTGGACAAGCCGCTTACCGCCTATTTTCCCGACTTGAAACACCGTTTTGGCCCGGATCTTGGTCAAGTCACTTTGCACCATGCACTGACTATGACCGCGGGGCTGAAATGGAACGAGATGACGGTGCCTTATACCGACCGAAACAATGATGAGATTCAGCTTTATTACACCGAAGACCCGGTCGGCATGGTGCTGTCGCGTCCGCTCCAGGATCCACCGGGCAGCACTTGGTACTACAATGGCGGGCTTACCCAGGTCTTAGCCGGCCTAATAGAGCGCAAGACCGGCATGCCGCTCGATCGTTTTGCTGAAGAAACCCTCTTCGGACCCCTCGGGATCACTGACTACGAATGGCTGGGCTCCAACCTTTGGCCCGCCGGCAGCTCGCCCAGCGCCGCGTCGGGTTTGCGCCTGACCGCCCGCGATTTGGCGAAAATCGGCTCGCTGTTCCTACATCAGGGTCGCTGGCAGAACCGGCAGGTCATCCCCGCCGAGTGGGTCACGCTCTCGTTGAAGCGTTATGTCCAGGACATTCCCTGGGGGCCACCTGGCGTCTACGGCTATGGCTTCATGTGGTATCCCGGCCACACAAAAGGCAAGGACGGCTTTCCCGTAATCCGGGCGTCTGGCAATGGCGACCAAAAGATCTTTATTCTTCCCAAACAAGAGATCGTCGTCACGGTTTACGCCGGTCTCTATAACTACCAAGGGCGCTGGGGCAGTGAAAGCATCCTCAAACAGATCTTGGCAGCGTTCAAAGGACCATGACTGATAGACCCCTGAGGAGACGATCGTCGAGCGCCGCAAGAGCGACCAGCTTCGCGAGACTTTTGAGGAGGCTTTGAGTTTCGCCGGCTTCCGCGAGATCAATGAGCTCACGTTTCTGTTCCCCATGCCTGGTCCTTGGAGTCTTTTATCGGCTACCTTTAGCTGCTATTCGGAGACCATCTCGTTTTTTGTCATTTTGGCCAAACGGCCGGCCGATCGCTGTTGAGCGCGGTCTTGTAAGGACTTTGAGGGGAACCATTCCATGACTATCGACCACCCAATCCTTTTGACCGGCGCCGCATCCGGTGTCGGCGATGCGACCGCCCGGCAACTCATTGACAGCGGCTATCAGGTGGTTTCCTTGGATGTGAAGGAGCCGACGGCCGCCGTTGCCGCCCACCATCCTTGCGACCTCAGCGATCCCGCGGCCATTGACGCCGTGGCCGCCGGGCTTGAAGGCCCCTATTCGTCCCTGCTCAACGTCGCCGGCGTGCCTGGCACGGTCGGCGACGAGCTGACCATGCGGGTTAATTTCTTCGGCTTGCGTCATTTCACCGAACTCATGTGGGACCGGATCGCCGATGGCGGCACCATCGTCAATGTCGCCAGCATCGCCGGCAATCAATGGCGCAAACGCCGAGACCTGCTGGCGGCGCTGCATGACACCAAGGGCTTCGACGACGCTGTCGCATGGTGGCAGGGCAATGCCGAGGGTATCGGCACCGACGCCTATACGTTCTCGAAAGAGGCCGTGGTCTACTACACCATGCGCCTCGCCGTGCAGGGCTTGGGGCGCGGCATTCGCGTCAACGATGTCGGCCCCGGCCCCATCGATACCCCAATTTTGCCGGATTTTAGGTCCCAAGTCGGTGCCGACATCATGGATCAGATGATCGCCAAGGTCGGCCGCGCCGCGCAGCCGGCCGACATCGCCGAAGCCATCGTGGTGCTGGCGGAAGGCCAGATGTCCTGGGTCAACGGCCAGCACCTCATCGTCGACGGCGGCATGATGGCCGGCTATTCGACAGGCTAGGTCTACACCACCGGCAACAGCCTATCGTGGACCCGCGCCACATAGGCGACGAGGCCGTCGCGCGCGCGGATCTCTCGTCTAAGCCCTGTTTCCTCAGGCGTTGAGAGCGCCGATGCGAGCATCGGTGCGATCGAGCAATCCGCTGCCGTCGGCTGGTCGCCGAACAGGAATGCGCGATCTGCCAGCCAGGTCTCGATCGCATCGAGATCGTGGGCAAGCCGGGCGAGCCGTTCGTCCGGCGCAAACCGGCCGATGCCGTGCCAATGCAGCCCGGTCTTTGCCTGCTTCTGCAAATACCGGGCGACGAAACCGCGCAAAAGGGCGGGGATCGCGGCAAAGTAGGTCTCGCGGACAATCGCCCAGTTGGCGGGATCGAGCCAACGATCCATGACGATGGCGAAATAGAGATGCTCCTCGACCATGCGGATCATGGCCCGGCTAACGGCACGCTCGGCCTGGTCGAGGCCCGTGTCGAAGTCGATGCCGCGGCTCGCCTCCAGATGCTCGCGGATTTGGTCGCTGTCGGCGATGACGGCCCCGTCATCGTCGAGGACCGGCAGTTTGCCGTTCGGCGTCGACCGCGGATCGTCCAGATAGGCCGGCTGCCAATCAAGGTTCGCCAGGTTCAGCAAGGCCATCGCCTTTACACAAAACGGGCTAAGGCTCAGCTGCCCGAAACCGGGCCGATAAATCTTGAGTGTAAGCATGGTGATCCCTCCTGTTGCGGGAGGTGATAATGCACCCTCCTGTCAGTTTCTGTCAGTAGGCGCTATCATGCTGGCGCCATGTCCCGCACCGACCGATTGTTTCAGCTGATGCAGCTCCTTCGGCGTCAGGCGCCGCCGGTCACCGCGGAGCGCTTAGCCGAGGATCTCGCGGTCTCGCTGCGCACCGTCTACCGCGACGTGGAGACCTTGCGCGGCCTCGGCGCGGTAATCGACGGCACCGCGGGCTATGGCTATGTGCTGACCGAAGACCCCGCACTGCCGCCGCTCACCTTCACCGACGACGAGATCGAAGCCCTCATCCTGGGCCTGCGCGAAGTCCGCGAGATTGCCGACCCGGCACTGGCCGACGCCGCTGACGGTGCCTTGGCCAAACTGCGCGCCCGCCTGCCGGCGGCGCAACGCAACCGGCTCCAGAACGCCGTTTTGACCGCCAAGCGGATTCAAGAGCGCCCGGCGCTTCGCATCGACACAAGGCCGCTCCGCCAGGCCGCGTGGGACGAACGCGCCGTCGATCTGCACTACCGCGACGGCAACGGCATCGAGACGGAGCGGCGGGTCTGGCCGCTCTCCATTGTCTTTTTCGATGAAAGCCTTTGTCTCATGGCTTGGTGTCGGCTGCGCCAGGATTTCCGCGCCTTCCGGCTCGACCGGATCTCGGATTTGTCCGTCACGGACGAGAGTTTTCGGCCCCGGCGAGTCGGACTCTGGCGCGACTACATCGCGATTCTCGAAGCCGAACTGGCTTGACCGCGGCAGGCGACGCGGCGGCGATCGTCGGCTAAGATGCCGCGACGACACCAGGGGACCAAAAGATGCAGATCACTTTTCTTGGCACCGGCGATGCGTTCGGCAGTGGCGGCCGTTTCAACACCTGTTTTCATGTGGCGCCCGAGGACGGAACGCCGGCTTTTCTAATCGATTGTGGCGCCTCTTCGATGATTGCGATCCGCAAGTTCGGGGTTGACCCGAACGGCATCGCCACGGTTTTTTTGAGCCACCTGCATGGTGATCATTTCTGCGGCCTGCCGTTTTTCCTGCTCGACGCGCAGCTCTATGCCAAGCGGACCGAGCCATTGACCATCGTCGGCCCGCCGGGCACCCAGGCCCGGCTGATTACCGCCATGGAAGTGATGTTCCCGGGCTCGGCCGGCACCAAGCGCCGGTTCGAGATCAGCTTCGTCGAGATCGCACCTGACAAGCCGGCGGCGGTAAACGGCGTCGGCGTCGTGCCCTTCGAAGCGCGCCACGATGCCGGCGCCCCGGCCTATGCGCTCCGTCTTGGTGTGGAAGACAAAGTAATCACCTATTCCGGCGACGGCGAATGGACCGACGACCTCGGCCGGGCGGCGGCCGGCGCCGACCTGTTTATCGCCGAGGCGCTGTTCCGCGACAAAAAGATCCCCGGCCATCTCGATCTTGAAAGCCTCGAAGAAGGCCTTGGGCCGGCGCCGCCGAAACGGTTGATCCTGACGCATTTCGGCCCCGACATGCTGCGCCAACTCGACGATATCGAGGCCGAGAAAGCCGCCGACGGCATGGTCATCACGGTCTGAAGGAGGCGACCGATGCAGATGAACACACTTACCCCGTTCGCGCTAAAGCGTTTTCTATTTAGTGCCGAGGCCCGGGCCGCGACCTACGATCTCAGCGCCTCCTATTGCCAGCCGCTGGTCGTCAAGGATTTGCTGGCGCTCGACGACGACGCGGCAGAGCAATTTCAACGGGCCAAGCTCGGTTACCCTGATTTCGGCGGCTCGCCTTATCTTAGGGAATCGATATCCGGGCTCTATGCCGACGTCGGCGCGGACGATTGCCAAGTCTATGCCGGCGGCGACGATTCCATCCTCGCCTTCATGACCACGTGGCTCAGCCCCGGCGACCATGTCATCATCCAGGTGCCGACTTATCAGTCGCTCTATTCCCTGCCCCAGGCGCTCGGCGTCGACGTCGAGCTCTTGGAGCTTCAGGAAACCCACGGCTGGACGTTTGAGTTGGGCGACCTCATTGACAGGCTACGGCCCAGCACCCGGGCCGTGGTGCTCAACCTGCCGCAGAACCCGACCGGCATGTCGATGGCACTCGACGATTACCTGGCCCTGTTTCAGCTCGCCGAAGCGCGCGGCTTTGTCGTGTTCGTCGACGAGATCTACCGGCTGTTGGAACAAGACCCGGCAACCACCCTGCCCGCTGCCGCCGATTGCTCGGCCCAGGGCGTCAGCCTCGGCGCCATGTCGAAGATCTTCGGCCTGCCGGGCCTCAGGCTCGGCTGGCTTGCCACCCGGAATTCTGAAGTAACCGCCCGGCTGGCCGGACTTCGCGATTATCACAACAGCACCATCAGCGCGCCGTCCGAGGCGCTGGCCCATCTGGCACTGACCCACAAGGACCGGATCCTGGCCGACAACCGCGCCCGCATCGACGGTAATCTGGTTCTGCTCGACGCCTTCATGAACCGCCACGGCAACCGGATCACCTGGCAGCGGCCGGGCGCCGGCACCATGGCCTTCCCGCGCCTCGCGGACGGCCTGTCGTCCTCGACCCTTACCGAACGGTTGCTGAAAGACGCCGGCATCCTGCTGCCGGGCAGCCGCTACTTCGACTACGGTGACAGCCATTTCCGCATCGGTTTCGCGACCGATCATTTCCCTGACGACCTCCAGGCGCTGGAAGAAGCACTGGACCAATTCGGCGACCGATTGTTCTAGCGGCTCAGCCGCTTTGGTTGTCGACCAGGTCTGCCATGGACTGCGCGGTGTCGCCGCCTTCAAGACGCAGGCCGCGCGCGACACCGGTGCGGTCTTGGTCAGATCGGTTCTGGCTGACTTTCCATTTTCCTTCGAGACGGGAGATCGGCATTTCGATGCCGACGATGCCTTTCATATGGCTGGCGATGTAGTCGGCCGGCGCGTCGTTCGTTGCCCAGGGCACGGGCCGATCCTGCTCATGGGAGGCGACCAGGCTGTCCAAATGCTGCCGCAACGCCGCCGCATCATCGACGACCTGAAGCGGCCCATGAGCATGCACGGTGGCATAGTTCCATGTCGGCACGACCTTGCCGTCGACCTTCTTCGAGGGATACCAGGACGGCGTGATGTAGGCATCCGGACCCTGAAATATGGCGAGCGCATCCGTCGCCGTGTCGATGTTTTTCCAGACCGGATTGGCGCGGGAGACGTGGCCGCGCAAGAGCCCGTTCGCCCCGAGTTCCGGATGCAGGACAAAGGGTATGTGATTGGCATTCAGCCCTTGCGGATCCACGGTCACCAAGGTGGCGAACGGATGGGCCGTGATCAGGGCGTGCAGGACGTCGATCCGCTGTTCGCGGAAATGCGGGGGCTGGTACATGGCGCTCTCTTGAGTCTTTGGTTCGGCGCGAACCATAAGGCGTCGGCCCCGGCCACGAAAGGCGAAAAACCGTAAAAATGCCGGCCTTCCGCTCCGACGTCAAAAACGCTATGCTCTTGAAAGGCGGGCATCTTTTTTTATGTGAGTGGGAGATTAAGATGGCAAATAAGGAGAACGTCCAAGAACCGTCGCAGCAGGATGAAACGACCGACGCTGAGGTCGAGGCCCGGCGGCGGTTTATCAAGACAGTCGGAAAAGGCGCCGTCGCGGCGCCGGCCGTGGCGCTGTTGCTGTCCCGTCGCGCTAGAGCCGGAGATGAGTGCGACTCGCCCGGTTGAGGCAGCGCCATAGCCGCGTTCGGACATCGGACACACCAATTCGGGGATGCCAGACAATGTTTGTGTCGCGGCGCCGGTTTCTATTCTGTTTTATTGCCGCTTCCGTTGGTTTTGGCGGTTCCTCAACCACGAACAATCCGGTGACATCTGCGCGAAAATTGTTTTCAAATGACCGGAGCGTCCGAGCAATTCGCGAACGCTATGTCCGCCTCTATCCGGCCGAGGCAGATCCTGAGATCCTTTTGGCCGGCCTAGAGAGATCGAACGTTGCGCTCGCCACCACGCTCCGTTCGTCCGATCAGCGCCGGCTGCGGTCACGCGCGCAGGTGCAAATACGGCGGGATTTTGCAACCAACGACGTCGTGACGCTTGACGGATGGTTGCTGTCTCGGACGGAAGTCCGGTTGGCGACGCTCGCCGCCATGGCTTGACGTAAATCCTGTTATATTTAGACTCATCTAAAATTTTAGCAAAACGATGTAAGCGATTGAATTATCTCTTGCAGTAGAGGTCCGAATTGTTCGTTGACGCGAGAAATTTGCCGGACGGCCAATCGCTCGACGCCGAGATATGCATTCTCGGTGCCGGGGCAGCTGGAATTTCAATGGCGCTGGCGCTCCGCGACCAAGGATTTCGTGTGATCGTGATCGAAAGCGGCGGGTTCGAGCAGGAGGAAAGCACCCAGGCTCTCTACGAAGGCGTCATTGAGGGACATGCATATAACGCGTTGGACGAGACTCGTTTGCGCTATTTCGGCGGCTCAACGAACCATTGGGCGGGACACTGCCGCCCGCTGGACACGATTGATTTCAAGGCCCGCCCCTGGATGCCGAATAGCGGCTGGCCGTTTCAGTTACCGGAACTCGTGCCCTATTACAGGAAAGCCGAGGCGCTCTGCGAACTCGAACCGTTCCCGTATCCTAATGGCGTTTGGGACGGCGAACCGGGCCAACGGCCGTTTCCGTTCGACCCAAATACGGTCATCACCAGCCGATACGGCAACAGCCGACCAACACGATTCGGATCGCGCTACCGGGCCGACATGGCCGATGCCGCCAACGTCGCGTGTTATCTCCATTTGAACGTCATCGAGCTCGAAACCGACCATGCCGGTCGGAGCGTGACCGGGGTCCGCCTGGCGACCCTGGAGGGCAAATCATTTCATGCGTCCGCCAAGGTATTCGTCCTGGCACTTGGCGGCATCGAGAACGCGCGGCTGCTGCTCCTGTCAAACACTGTTCAGCGGGCCGGGCTCGGCAACCAGAACGATCTCGTCGGGCGTTATTTCATGGACCATGTTATCGCCCGATCCGGCAAGCTCTTGCCGTTCGGCCCGCCTCGGCGGCTGCCGCTGGATCTTTATAATGTCGGCCGCCCAAAGCATGGCGTCCTGGTGCTGACGGAAGACGCCATGCGGGCTCACGAATTGCCCAATGCCACCGTCTTCGTCCGGCGCGTTGCCGTGCCGACGGCCGAGGCGGTTCGGTCATTGAAGACCATACTCCGCATGTTTTCGGACCGGGAATGGCCCGACGATCTAGACGAGCATGTGGCGAATGTGGTTTGGGACATTGACGATGTCGTCCGTGCCACCTACTGGCGGCTTACCGGCCAGCCGCGGCCGCTAAAGAACATCGGGTTGGATACGCGCCTTGAAACTCTGCCGGACCCGGAGAACCGGATCGTGCTCACGGACCGGAAGGACCGGCTGGGTCAAAACCAAGTGCAGTTGCGCTGGAGCTTAGACAGCATCAAGCTTGCCGACATTCGAAAACTCCACCAGATCATCGGCCTCGAGGCCGGCAAGACCGGTTTCGGACGGATCCAGATCGAGTTGGACGCCGAGGCGCCGGTTTGGCCCGAACGACGCCTCTATGGCAACCATCATATCGGCACTACCAGAATGCATGCCGAACCCCGCCAGGGCGTGGTCGATGCCCAGTGCCGCGTCCATGGCCTCTCCAATCTCTTCATCGCCGGCAGCTCGGTATTCCCAACCAGCGGGGCTTCGAATCCAACCTTGACGATTGTCGCCCTCGCTCTCCGGCTTGCGGAACACATCAAATCTGTCATTGGGTGACGGCCGCGAGGATCCGAACTGCCCTTTCTCGCCCGGTTGGCAGCCTATACACTGTAATCTCGTAAAGTCTTTATCATTTGAGTGGTGGATTGAGATGGATTCCAAAGAAAACTCCCAAGAACCGACACAACAGGGTGAAACCACCGACGGCGAGGTCGAGGCTCGGCGGCGGTTTTTGAAGACTGTGGGTGCCGGTGCCGTTGCGGCGCCGGCCGTGGCAATGCTGCTGTCGCGCCCGGCCAAGGCCGGTGGAGGCGGCTGCGGATCGTAGGAATGCTCTGCCCTTTTCCGCTCAAATGATGTTCAATAGAGGTCACTGTAGCGAGCAATTCATTGTGTGAGTGGAAAATCAAAATGGATAACAAAGAAATCCGCCAAGAATCGTCACAATCGAATGAACAGGCCGATAGCGAGGCTGACGCTCGGCGCCGGTTTTTAAAGACGGTCGGCAAGGGCGCCGTCGCGGCGCCGGCCGTGGCAATGCTGTTATCCCGTAGCGCCAAAGCTGGCCGTCCCTGCGACTCGCCAGCCTAATGCCGTCACCAAGGACGCGAGCAAAGCATCCGTTTTAGTCGAGATTGACATGGCAATGGTCGGGGTCGCGTATCGGCCCGAGTTCGCAGCCTGGATCGATTCCCGTCCACCAATGCTGGACTGCGTGGAGATAACGGCCGAGCAGTTTTTCCTGCCGTCCGAAATCGCTCGGGTTCCGCGCTTGGCGGATGGCTATCCGATGATGGTCCATGGCGTCGGGCTGTCGCTCGGCACACCCGGCCCGCTCAATAACGACACCCTGGACGCCTTCGCCGACGTGGTCCGCATCGCAGACCCCCTCTGGGTGAGCGAGCATATTGCGTTTTCTAGGACCGCGGAGGTGAATCTCGGGCACTTCAATCCGGTCCGACCGAACGCTGAAACGATCGACACCATCGCGTCACATGTCCAGGAAATCAAGGCGCGGTGCGGCAAACCGGTCATCCTCGAAAACATCACCACAGCTTTAAGGATCCCGGGCACCCTGACGGAGACCGAATTCCTAAACCGGCTCTGCGAAACCGCCGATTGCGGCCTGCTGCTGGACGTCACCAATCTGCTGGTCAACGGGCGAAACCACGGCTTCGATCCGCGTGCCTGGCTCGGCGACATCGACCCGGAGCACATCGTGCAGTTTCATGTCGTCGGTTATACGCACCGTGGAGAGCGGTACTACGATTCCCATGAGAACGCCATCCAAGACGATTTATGGTCACTGATCAGGGATAGCCTGGCCTATGGCTCGCCTAAGGCGGTGATTATCGAGCGCGATCGGAATTTTCCGCCGATCGACGAAATCGAACACGATCTCGGCAAACTCAAGGCCGGATGCTGAGATGACCAATTGGCTCCGCCCCTCGGATGAGGTCGCGCTCTTCATCCTCGACGACAGCGGAATATTCGTTTCCGAAGCCCGCGACCATGTGGAGCTGTTCAACACCGCGGCGACCTTCGTTTGGTGCTGCCTGGAGGACGGTATGGCGCCGGCGGACATCGTCGAGGCATACGCCACGACCTTCGCCATGGCGCGCGACCGAGCCCAGGAGACGGTCCATGACCTGCTGCACCGTTGGCATGGTTTGGGTTACCTCCTAGGCGCGCCGCCCGAGCCCGCACCGGAGATCGATTTCACCACGGCGTTGGGGCGCCTTTTGGTCAATCCGGCGTTGCGCACCGCCTTTGCCGATCAGCCGGCCGAGGCAGTTCGGCGCATGGGCGTCCGCGCCGCCGATCACGCCCCATTGGCGGCGCTGTCGCCGGTGGAGATCGAACAGCAGGCCCACGCGCTTCGGCAGAAAGCCGCCTCGATAAGCCATCACGCCGGACTCGCCGCCAACCGCGCAACCGGGTCGTTTCTACGCCGAACTCTTTCCCCACAAACACCACGAACCGATCAGAGCCGCCGCTACCAGGTTGTCGGAACGACGCTGCAGATCCGCTACGCCAATGCCGGCGTCGCCGACCTGGTTCACCCGGTGCTGGCCAATCTGACGATTGCGAATGACGGCCCGGCCGATATGATTCTAGATGTCCTGGAGGCGGGCGGCGGTTATTTCCTGCTTGAGGACGGTGAGCCGCTTTATCGCTGCGGCCAGACCACGGAAATCGCGCCCATGGTGATTTTCGCGATCAAGGCAATCGCCATGAACCGGACCAAGTCTCTCATGCTTATCCATGCCGGCGCGGTGCTGCAGAACGAGCGCTGTCTGTTGTTGCCGGGCCCGTCGGGCGGCGGCAAGACCACCTTGACCGGCGCGCTCATCCAGTCCGGCTTCGGTTATGGCGCCGAGGATGCCGTGATGCTGAACCCATCGACACAGTCGGTCCTGCCGTTGCCGCTCAGCCTTGCCGTCAAATACGATGCCGCCGAGCCGCTCGCGGCGTATTATCCGGCACTCGAGAGCCTGCCGGTGCATGTCCGCCAAGACGGCCGCCGGTTACGCTATCTGTGCCCGCCCTCAAGTGTATTGCCAAATGATCCGGCGCAGACCTATCCGGTTGACTGGATCATCTTTCCAACGCGGGTGCCCGGTGCGGCCCCGGCGGTCCAAGCGCTGGGCAAGGCCGAAGCCTTGCAACAGCTTCTGACTCATTGCATGTCGGCCGCCGACAGCCTCGATATCGCCGGTGTCCGACAGCTCGTGCAATGGATGCGGACGGTCGCCTGCTACGAGCTTCACTATTCGGCGCTGCCGGATGCCATCTCCGAGATTGGCCGGCTCACCGGTTTCTCGCCAACCACCAGTCTGAAATGTGCCGACAAAGTATAGTGGCCGTCGCGGGCAACGTTGGCGAAGCCCGCTTCGAGGCGCTCATCGATTAGCGCGCGCAGGCTATCCGGCAGATCGGTTACGGCACGGCCGTAGGTCATTTCCAGGTTTGCGCGCCAGAACGCCTCGCCAACCGGCTCAGTCCGACCATAGCGAATTTCTTGCTCCTCGATCGACACGAACCCGGCCTCGCCGAGGGCGGCGGCCAGGCTGCCGTTACCGGCATAGCGAAACATGCCGGCGTTATCGTCGGTGCGACCCAAAAAGTAAGACACTTGCTCTTCCATGACGGCAAAAATCGTATTGTCCTGGCGCGGTCCCCAAACCAGGAACGCGGCACGGGCGCCGGGCCGCAAAACCCGATGAAGCTCCCGCAGCGCCGCGTCCACCGGGTCGGCGAACATGATGCCGTACCGGCAATGGGCGGCGTCGAACAGACCGTCGGCAAACGGCAAGGCGGCCATATCAGCGGCGCAACAGCGGACCGTGCCGATACCGGCTTCGGTCAACCGGCCATTCAATCCGGTGAGCATGGCCGGGGCCAGATCCGTCGCCACCAGCGTGCCGTTTGGGCCGAGGCGATCGGCGGCGGCAAGCGCCGGCTCTCCGACACCAGATGCCAAATCCAGCACCGTCTGTCCGGCCCTAACACCGGCGGCGTCGAGCAACCGCCCGTTCAATTCTTCAGCGGTTTCCGATGACCTGCTCGCGGCTTTCCGCCAGGCATCGGCACGTTCCGCCCAATCCGCGGCGCTGATAACCATTGGTGCCGCGGTCGGCGGAATCGCCGCCGTGTCCGACGCCGGCCGACGGCGGCGCAGGCCCAACGGCCGCAACACATAATCGTTGACCAACGCGGCCAGAATATAGACCGGCAGAAGCAGCCGCGGCAGCGGTCGTTTGTTGAACCGATAAAACCGCGTACGGGTCAATAGCTGCATCAGAAAAGCCACTTTGTCCCGTCGGCGTTCCCGAACCCGAAACAGAAACCAATTTGTGAACAGAAGCGTCAAGCGGTGATTGGCTCTATTCAATACGTGAAAACCGACCTCGTCAGCCAAATCGGAAACCTTGCTGTCTGCCTTTATGGCCGTCGCAACAATGGCCGGCAAGCGGGCGTCGAGCAAACGCTCAGCAAGCAGTACGCCTAGCAGCACTATGCGCTCGCAGCCTTGGTCCCGCGCCCGAGCCAAGGCAATATCCCACGCCAAAGGCGCGTCGCCACCGATCAACTCGGCAATGTCGCATATCCACTTCAATGTCGCCCACTTATGCGACGTGCCGTGCGTACAGAGTACGATCAGCTCATCTTCCGCTGAAAAGACTCGGACCTTGTTGCCGTCGGCATCGATAACACGGGATCGCTGCCATAGTCCGGCGTGATCGATATTGATTGCCAAGCCTTGCCCGACGACGGCCCAATGGGGCTCGACGGCAATGCCGTCGCGATCGCGGAAAAAACACAGATGCCGTTCCAACTCGGCAATCGGGACAATTTCATCCATTTCGCGATAGCCGCGGCCAAGCAACAGTTCACTAAAAGCCTCGAGCTCGTTGTCGCCGAACAAAATGTCCAAATCGCTGGATGGCCGGAGCGCCACATCGCCGTACAGGGTCCGGGTGAGAACCGGGCCCTTGAATGATAGTGCCGGAATACCTTCCGCTTCGGCCAGCCGCAACAGCGCCAGCAGCTCTTCCATCAAGACCTGACAGCGCTTGCCTTGGTCGGCGACGTATACCGAAATCGCGTCCAAAATCTCTTGCGGCACCAAGTCGGCGGCGGCTTGATTGAAGCTCCGGTGAACCAGAGCCACGACCTCCTGGGAAATGACCGCGTTGGTAAATACGGTCCAATCCACATCCGTGTTTTGCAAAATGTCGCGGATCTGCTGGGCCGCCGGATCGCTGAGCCGGGTGCGGGCACAGAGGCACATCAAACGGAATTCCGGCGGCCACCGATCGAACATTTAGTCACTACCACCGTTACTACGACGCGCCATTGTCATCCAAATTCAATAATCAGATCGGTTTTGCCGGTTCAACTTACCACGGCAACCGTGCTACTCAAGGGGCGGAACACTGGTCGCGACTGGTCGCGACTGGTCGCGGCAAGCAAATAAAACGGAGACCCCATGGCCCTGACAGAACACGCCCCACGGCCGGACGCCGGCCTTTCCATTGCCCCGTTGTCGCCGACCATCGGCGCCGAGATCGCCGGCGTCGACCTGAGCCAGCCGGTGACCGGCGAACAACGTGCGGCCCTCTATCAAGCGTTATTGGATTGGAAGGTGTTGTTTTTCCGGGACCAGCAGATCACCCGCGCACAGCATGTCGCCTTCGCACGGCTGTTCGGTGATTTGGAAGTCCATCCGTTCGCGCCGAAAGCAGAGGATTTCCCGGAAGTGTTGCCGATCGCCCACAACGCCGAGCGGCCCGGCCATGAAAATATCTGGCATTCCGACGTCACCTGGCGGCTGGAGCCGTCTTTGGGCTCTGTGTTGCGCTGTATCGATTGCCCAGACTTGGGCGGTGATACGTTGTTTTCCGATATGTACGCGGCCTATGAAGGCCTGCCGACTGGGATCCGCGAAGAGATCGACGCCATGACCGCGATCCATGATTTCCCCGGCTTCCGAGCCCGCATGCGCGAACGCGGCGTCTCCGAGGAAGAAATCGAAGAACACAACAAGCGCTACCCCAATCCGGAACATCCGGTCGTCCGTACTCATCCCAACACCGGCCGCAAGGCGCTATACGTGAACGCCGCCTTTACCCAATGCATTGACGGCATGAAAGAGGCCGACAGCCAGCGCCTACTTGACTATCTCTACCGGCAAGCGGCGACACCGGAATATCAATGCCGCTTCCGCTGGTCGCCGAACGCCATCGCCTTCTGGGACAACCGCTCGGCGCAGCATTATGCCACTTCCGATTACTGGCCGAACGAACGCCGCATGGAACGAGTCACCATCATCGGCGACAAGCCGTTCTATCGCCCGGAAGAAACCCTTGTCGACGGCGACAGCCTGCCGTTTCAGGGTCTGCTGAAGCGCCGGCGTGAGGGGTTATTCGAGCATTATTGAAGCCCGAATTGTGACCATCGGCTAAAGCTTTGATTCCACGGAGCCAAGTTCGCGTCCGATGCTTGGTCGTCGCCGTACCGAGAACCAGAAAATGATAAGAAAGGCTGCGGAAATTTGGGCGAGCCGGTCCCTTCAGGCAATACCCTTGCCGATCGGCCAGGGCGGGCGAAAACAACGTTTGATTTCGCGTGTCCTTGATGCACTACGCATATCAAACCGTGAACTTAGAACGCTGGAGATTTCACCGGGAAGCAACCTTTCGCTTGACCTGAGTAAACCAAACCAAAGGCTGTTGTATTTTGCGTTTCGAAATGTCCAGAGGTATTTCAAGACAGAAGGGTTATACGCAGCGCTATGCGAAATCCCGTTCGAGCGACGCGGCACATTTTTCGATATTGGCGCAAACCTCGGCATCTGGAGCATTATCGCCAGGGATCTGGGATTCGATAGCATTTGCATCGAGCCGGACCCGGAGCATTTTTCCTATCTCTCGCATAACAGGCATCTATTTCACAGCATCCATCAAATCGCGTTGAGCGACAGAACCGGTCGAATGGATTTTTATAGATACCATCAACAACCGGGCCACAACTCCTTAGTCAAGTCGGCCGATGGCATAGTCCGTGATGAGACTATCGAAGTGGACGTGGCAACCTTGGACGAATTTTCCGCCACGATTCCCCTTGAGCGCCCTGTATCCGCGGTGAAGATTGACGTCGAAGGAAACGAGGCAAATACGGTCAACGGCGTGCTCGAATTCCTTGCCGTTAATGATCGCCCGCCGGTTTGGTGCGAAGTCCGTGGAACCGGCCACCCGCAGACCGCAGCAACGGACACCATCGTGGTCAACAGTCTCTCCACCCTCGGATACAAACCAATGGTTTTCTTGAATAGGCGTTTCGTGGACTATCGACAGGAGCGCCACAGAACGAATATCTATGATATCTATTTCGTTGCAGCCGGTTGAAATGAGGCGTTCCGCCCGCCCCTTGATTGACTTCCTAAGCACCACCATCTAAGTAGCACTCTGGGCCGAGGCCCCTGCCGCTCGCGGGCGAAAGCCGTGGTGAAGTCCTCGATATCAAGTTGATCCGCCTAATGCAGTGACATGCGGACCGGTGGCAATGCGAGCACCCCCAAGGTTTACCGCATGCAACACCTGTATGAGGCAAATCGATGACGTCGACACTTACCATTCCCTCCCTTGATGCCTTGAAAGCCCAGGCTAGGCGCCTGCGCGCGACGCTTGGCGCAGAAGGCAATCCGATCGGCCATGGCAAGGCCCTGGAAATGCAGGGGCATCAGCATGGCTATAGAGACTGGAACACCTTGCATGCCGCAATCGGCAATCGGCCACCGCCCGCGCCCGTCGCGATCGGCGATCGGGTTCATGGACTGTATCTCGGTCAGAGATTTGACGCCGAGGTGATCGGCGTCCAGGCACTGTCGTCACAGGACAAGTTCCGCATCACGTTGAATTTCGACGAGGCCGTGGACGTGGTCACTTTCGAGAGCTTTTCGGCCTATCGAAAACGCGTGACCTGCACCATCGACCGCGCCGGCCGAACCGTCGAAAAGACGTCGGACCGTCGGCCACACCTGCAACTGCGGCTTTGATGCCGTTGGGCATTTGCCACGCAGGCGTTGACTTAGTTCACCGTGAAGAAAAGTCCTTTGCTACGCTCAGTGTACTTTTCTTCAGTTCTATTAATTCGTTTGCGCATCTTGAGGCGGCTCGGCGATGCGCTAACAGCTTTTTTGTTTGCAACAAATTGCGCCTGAAAGGCGCAATTTGTTGCAGCCTCTGATCATGACTAAAGGTCATGATCAGTTAAAGAAATGATCAGATCAGACCGCCGGGCCGTCCCGAGGCCTGATTTGGCATTTTTCACCGGTAAATTTTTACACTGACGCGGAGCCGAAGGACTTTGATTGGTACCGTGCTGTTATTTGGTGATGTCAGAGGTGCCGTGCGGATCTATTCAGATTATTTCGAAGAAACGACTGGAGACGGGCGGGAGGGTGTTACGATTGCCGCCAAGTTTGGCGGCGTTTATCGCCCGGTTGATGTATTTTCGATCGAAGCAAATGTTGGGTATACCTACAACGATTCTACTATTGACGTACTCGACTACGAGGAAATCGCAGCGACCGTTGCCGCCAGTCTACGTTTTCGGTTTTGAATCTCCCGCCAAATGGTGTCATATTAAGATTCCGCGCGTTCGAGATCGGTAGTGCAAGTCCGCTGCATTAGCCGCTGAGTGGTCCTGCAACGCCGGGCGTAGCACATGGTCGACGCTTCCGCTTGTGGGCTGCATCGATAGTTTGATCCGTCTGTCGGTCACCCATGAGTTCGGGGTTTTCCGATTTTGAATTGAGACGAGGTGACCGAAAGTTGGGCGCGAAGTCGATTATCAAGAGAGCCGGCGGTACGGTCGTTGTGGGACTTGCGCTTTTTATGAACAATGCCTGTGTAGGACCGCCTGGCCTAAGCACATTGTTGGAAGTCTCTGTGAACGCGGCGATGGATCGACGCGATCGTCAACAGGTGTTCGACGACGGTGTAAAACAGGTCCAGTTGAGTATCTCGCTGGTGACATTTTTTTCCTTGAGCTATTTGGTCTACAACGACATTGCCTATGTCATCGGTTATGTCGATTCCGCCGAGGAAAAGGCGGAGGTGCTGGCGAAACTGGCAGACGGGGATTACGGCCGGCCCGAAACATTGATTCTGATAAAAAGTGAATCGAGTCCGTCGATCGTCGACGGCGTCAAGTCAAAGGCTGAAATCACCGGTGCAATTGTCAAAGAGTCGGATCTGTCTTATTTCAACATCAACGTTTTGACGGCCGACAGTACAGCCTTCGTGATTGGTGAGGTTGATAAGCAAACTCAAAAGGATAGTGTCGCAACAGTTCTCAAGGATTTGGGATTCACTGACATTCGCAATTTCATTGTCGTCATGCCCCGTCCGATACGTGCTCCGACCGAGGACCCTAAATTTGAAACTCAGAGTTGACCAGGCGCCATAACCGCTGTCGAGGGGCGGACCGGGATCTATTGAGTTGGTCGTAAGCCCTTGATTGACACCGCCAGCGCCACCATTTAACAAGCTCTCCGGGTCGGGGCCCCCGCCGCTCGCGGGCGAAAGCCGTGGTGAAGTCCTCGATATCAAGTCGATCCACTTAATGCAGTGACATGCGGACCGGTGGCAATGCGAGCACCCCCAAGTTTTACCGCATGCAACAGCTGTATGAGGCAAATCGATGACATCGACGCTTACCCTTCCCTCCCTTGATGCCTTGAAAGCCCAAGCCAAGCGCCTGCGCGCAACGTTTGGCGCACAAGGCAATCCGATCGGCCATGGCCAGGCGTTGGAATTGCTGGCGCATCAGCATGGCTACAAAGACTGGAACACCTTTCATGCCGCGATCGGCAACCGGCCGCCGCCCACCCCCGTCGCAATCGGCGATCGGGTGCGCGGACACTATCTCGGTCAAGCCTTCAATGCCGAGGTGATCGGTGTCCAGGCGTTGTCGTCAGTCGACAAGTTCCGCATCACGTTGAATTTCGACGAGGCCGTGGACGTGGTCACGTTCGAGAGCTTTTCGGCCTATCGAAAACGCGTGACCTGCACAATCGACCGTGCTGGCCGAACCGCCGAAAAGACGTCGGACGGTCGGCCACACCTGCAATTGCGGCTATGACGTTTTGACGCATTCGCATCGCACGCGCAGACTCAGTCGGCGCCTGCGATGCGAGTCCGCAACGCCGCGCCGACCCGGTCGACGACGCTTTGCCAGTCGCCGGCCGCTGGCTGGCGAAACAGCCGTGCGGTCGGGTACCAGGGGCTGTCTTCGCGCTCCGCCAGCCAGCGGAAATCGGGATTGACGGGCAATAAGACCCAAACCGGCTTGCCCATGGCCCCGGCCAGATGAGCGACGGCAGTGTCGACGGACACGACGACGTCCATCAGCGCGATCAGGGCAGCGGTATCGGCAAAGTCATGCAATTGGTCGCCGATATGCATGACGCTTGGGAGTACCTTCAGCGCCGCCACCTCGCCGGGCCGGAGTACTTTCTGCAGACTGACGAAAGCGGCCTCCGCCGTCGCTAACTTGGCGATAATCGGCAGCGGAACAGACCGGTTGCGATCATTTTTGTGCGCTCTATTGCCGGACCAAACCAAACCGACCCGGGGCGCAGTCCGCTCGCCCAGGCGGCTTCGCCAGCTCTCGACAAAAGCGGCATCGGCATGGATGTAAGGCGTCGCGGCCGGGATCGTCTCCACACGCGTCTCACAGGCCAGCGGCAGGCTCATCAGCGGGCAATGGAAATCGAACGGCGGCAATGGCTCGCCGCGCGCCACCACGGACGCTACACCGGCCAAACCGCCGAGCAAAGACTTGAGCGCGGGTTGCGATTCGACAATCACGCTGGCGCCATCCGCCGCCAGCCGTTGGGCGTAGCGGCAAAACTGCAGTGTATCGCCAAGGCCCTGTTCGGCGTGCAGCAGGATCCGTTTGCCGGCCAGAGGTTTTCTGCCGAGCCATAACGGCGCCGCGAAGACCCGTTCCTTGTCGATAGACCCCGGCTTTTTCCAGCGCCATTCATAGAGTTTCCAGCCCTGCTCGAAATCCCCCAGCAACAGCCGGCACAGGCCTTCGTTCCAACGGGCTTCGGCGTAGTCGGGTTGCACGGCGGCGGCTTTTTCGAAACAAGCCAGCGCGGCGTCGAACCGGCCCTGGGCCCTAAGCGCATTACCAAGATTGTTATGGGCCTCGGCCAGATTTGGCTGCAGGCGAATGGCCGTCTCGAGCACGGCGATCGCCTGATCCGGCTGGTCTTGTTCCGTCAACAGATTGCCGAGATTGCTGTGGGCGGCCGCCAAATCCGGCTTCAATGCCACCGCCTTGCGCAAATTCTCTGCCGCTTCGTCCAACCGGCCGATCACTTGCAGGGCGTTGCCAAGATTGCTGTAGGCCTCGGCGTAGGACGGGTTGAGCGCCACCGCCTGTCGCAAGCTGTCGACCGCGGCGGCGCCATCGCCTTGGTCTTTCAGGGCATTGCCGAGATTGTTATGGGCCTCCGCCAAGTCAGGCTTCAAGGCAATCGCCTGGCGAAAACTGTCGACGGCCGCCGCGAGCTCGCCGCGGTCCCTCAACACATTGCCGAGATTGTTGTGTGCCTCGGCAAAATCGGGTTTTAAGGCAATGGCCTTGCGCAGGCTCACCGTCGCCGCTTCGAGTTTGCCTTGCGCCGCCAAACTGGCACCCAGAATGTTGTGCAATACGAGGACGTCCGGAAACGCCTCGGCCAGGCGCCGTGCCTGAGACTCGACCGCCGCAATGTCGCCCGCATGAAACAGCCGAACGAGCGCCTCGATATCGCCTTGTTGCAGCTGTTTGGGTGTCATGGGGCGAACGCGAAGCAATAGCCATCGACGTCGGAAACGATATGGCCGACGGATTGTCCGGCGAAATGGGTCGGCAGAATCAGCGTCGGCGTGTCCGCATGGCGTTCGATAAACGATCGCCTCGTCACCGCCGATTGCGCCGGATCGGCGCAGAACAGGGAACTCAACTGCGGCTCCGGCACCTGTAAGGGATGGTGCATGACATCGCCGCAGAATGCTGCCTGCTCGCCATCGGATTCCAGATTGAGGCAGACCAGCCCCGGCGTGTGCCCGGGCATCGGCTCGAGCCGCAGGCCGTCACCGATCTGATGGTCGGCGGCCACCAGATCGGCCTTGCCCGCCTCGATGATCGGCAGCACGCTGTCCTCGAAACCACCGGCCATCCAGCCGACCTTATCGTGCTGGTCCTGCCAATAGTCGAACTCGGCCTGGCCGAACAGATAACGCGCATTGGCGAAGGTCGGCACCCATCGGCCGTTCTCCAATTTGGTGTTCCAGCCAATATGGTCGACATGCAAATGCGTGCAAAGCACCAGATCGATGTCTTCCGGTTTTATGCCGGCCGCCCGCAAGTTACGCACCATTGGCATTTTCTGGCGATGGAACGCCAACAGGCCGGGCCGGTCCTTGTCTTCGCCAATGCAAGTATCGACCAAGACGGTCAAGCCCGGCAGCCGGATCAGATAGGACTGATGCACGATAACCAAGTGATCGGTCTCCGGCTCCATGTAGGTCGGCGCCATCCAGCCGCGATGCCGATCGACTAGCGCCGAGGTGGCGTCGGGGAACCAATCAAAAACGCTGCGCCCGGCACTCTGATGCTCGAAAATGGAATCGATCCGGGCCTGTCCAACGCGTTTGGCTTTCATGGATCGGCGTCCCCCGACGGCAACCGCGGTCTAGCCCGCTCAGTCGAGTTCGAGCCCGTCCATACCGGAATTCTTCCGTACCTGGCCGACCATCTCCCGCAATTTGGGACCGAGGACTGCCGGATCTTCGATCTGATCGATCTCGGCGCCGCGACGCCAGCCTTCGCAGACCGCGACCCGGCCGCCGCCGGCCTGGATCACACGACCGGTAATATCGTGCGCTTCTTCGCTGGCGAGATAGACGATGGTCGGCGAAACCCAGCGCGGGTGCCGGACCTCGATCTCTTCTTCGGTGTATTCGTGCAGGCCCTCGGTCATCCGGGTATAGGCGCTTGGCGAGATGGCGTTGACGGTGACGCCGATGCGCCTCAGCTCGCGCGCGGCAATGACAGTGAATGCGGCGATGCCGGCCTTGGCGGCACCATAATTGGTCTGGCCGATGTTGCCGTAGATGCCGGACGTCGAGCTGGTATTGATGATCCGGCCGTCGACCGGGCCATCCTGTTCCTTCGATCGGACGCGCCAGTAGGCTGCCGCATGGCGCGCCGGCGCGAAGGTGCCCTTCAGATGCACCTGGATGACGGAATCCCATTCCGCCTCGGTCATGTTGACCAGCATGCGGTCGCGCAAGATGCCGGCGTTATTCACCAAAACATCCAGCTTGCCGAATGTGCTGACGGCTTGGTCGATCATCGCCTTGGCGCCGTCCCAGCTGCTGACGTCATCGCCATTGACGACGGCCTCTCCGCCGTCGGCCTTGATTTCGTCGGCGACCTGTTGGGCGAACGACCGATCCGCCCCGGATCCGTCGACGGCTCCGCCAAGATCGTTGACCACCACCTTGGCACCGTGTTTTGCCAGCAACAACGCATGTTCGCGCCCGACGCCGCGGGCGGCCCCGGTAACAATCGCGACGCGACCTTCACATAGACGGCTCATCCCGTTCCCTTTCTCAATTAGATGTGTCCGGCACAGAAAATAAAGCGGATCGCGGCCATACGGAACCGCTCGACGCCAACAAATTGATCCAATCGCGGTGCCCGGCGCTTATTCGACCGCGCCGGCAATCTTCGACAGGATCTCGTCATCCAACGGACCGGCCGCTTCCGCGGCAACGCATTGGGCCAATTCCTGCCGATTCTTGACACCCAGGACAACGGTATCGACGCCGGCCATGGTCAAGCCATAGCGGTGGGCCAGATCGGCCGGATCCTGCCCGATCTCGGCGGCCAGCGCGCGGAACCCAGCCATCCGGTCGAAGTCCACCATCACGCCGTGATCGGCCGGCAACGGACGGTCGATGGCGCCGGTCAACGCACCGCCTTGGACGGCCCGAATGCCCATGACGCCAATGCCCTTCGCGTTGGCATGCCGGATCAATTCCCGCGCCCGCGTCGGCCCTGGGAAATACTGCAGTTCACCCGCCGAATCGATCAGGTTTGCGATGCATTGCACGACACCAGGGCCGGGTTCGCCGTCCAACGCGTCGACAATCATGTCAGGCACGCCGATGCCGGTGATGCCCCAGGCGCCGATCAAGCCTTTGGCGACCATTTTCTCTGCCGTCGCGCGAAACGGATCGGCGTAGATCGACCACCGAGTCGGCGGCCGGTCGCGATAGCGGCTGGCATCGTAGTCGTCGGCAATGATGTTGGAATGCAGGAAGAATACGTCAACCCGGTCAAGCCTTAGGCGACGGAAGCTGTCTTCTAGGCTCTTGAACAGAATGGCTTCCACTTCCTCTGCCGGCGGTGAACCAAGCCGGCATTTGGTGGTGATCCGGACGTCTTTGGGAAGCCTACCCTCGAAGGCCTCGCCGATGACGGCCTCGGCTTCGCCATCGCCATAGACATACGCCATATCGAGCAAGGTTATCCCCGCATCAACGGCGGCGCGCGTTGTCGCCACGCATTCACGCCGTGTGGTCTCTCCCCACAGCTGGCCGATGCCGCCGCCGCCGAGGGTCAACGCGCTTACCGGCCACAGGTTTCCAAGTTGTCTCGTTTCCACGGCGATTTCCTAACGGAGCCGGCTGAGTAATTCTGGTTCAGACGAAACACCATGCGCGATTGGACCTCCACCGCCAAGTCTGTATTACGCGTTTTCGATTGCGTGGATGGCGGCGACCATTGATCGGCACCGCAGGGCGGCGTTGCTGATGGCGTCCCATTGCACAAGCCAGTCTTGGCTGTCGCTCTCGCAGGCGATTTCGAAGGGCCGTTGGTTCGCCACACCGACCCAGCGCGCGGGTCCAATTTGGTGGAGTTGGGTGATGCGGTTCACGAAGACCTTGCGACCGTTCACCTTGACCCAGGTCTGCGGGTCATCGGCTCGAAGTGGTGCCGTGGACATTGATCCTGCTCCTTCCCGAGTTGAATTTTGCCGAAACAGCATCGCCGCGGCCGCGATGCGCTTAAATTTTCACCGGAGTTGGCCACAGACTCCTGATCGCTTGGCGGGATGTGTAGGCGAGCAGCGAGGCCGTGATGATGGCAAACACAGCGCCCGACCAAATCGATAGTAGGGCACCCAATACTGTCAGCAACTGGACAAACAGCGGCCAGACCGCCCATGACGGTTCGGCGGTCAGGAGCCAGTAGCCCACGACCGATCCGGCGATTGGAGCCCATCCCACCAAAATACCTGCACCATTCCATCGCATTGCGCTCTCCTTCCGCCTTGGATATGGCAAATCAGGAGCCGAAATGGTTGTGGGAACCGGCCAAAAGTTTGTGCTATTGGGCCAAACGGGCGCCGGACCGCATCGGGCGTGCTTGCGATACGGCGGGTTGCGCAGCCGACCCATATTTCCGATCATTAAGGCCGATGGGCCGTATCGCGTATGGTCGCGCAATCAAATGCAAGGGACAGGACATGCCGACGGCGCGAATGGTAGACGCCATCTGGGCGAAGTTGGTGATCGAGGATCTGCAAGGGCGCAACATCTCGCCGGCCGGCGCGCTCTTGATCGCGGGTCTAAGCCTTGAGCAGATTGAAGAACCCGACGCGCGAATTCGCTTCAGCAGTCACGTCAAGTTGCTTGAGGCCGCGGCCGAATTGACCGGCGACGTCTGTTATGCGCTGCGGCTGGCCAGGCGGCTGAGCCCCGGCGATGCGGGCTTGCTCGGCTACGTCGCAACGAACTCGGCGACGCTCGGTGATGCGTTTGGGAACATCGCCCGCTACGTCCGGGTCATGTCGGACGGCGGTCGCCTGGACATCGAGGATCATGCCGACGTCACCCATTTGGTGTTCTATATCATAAACCCAAAAGTTAAAATGAACCGTCAAGCCATTGAATTCATTGCTGGTGGGATTTCGCGGTTTATTCAGGTATTGGGCGGAGACGCGTTTGATTTGCTCGGCGTGGATTTTTTTCATAGCGAACCGGTAGATGCCTTTGAGCATGCGCAATTGCTCGGCTGCCAAATCCGCTTCGCACAGCCGTCGAACAAGATCATGATCGCGAGCAAACTGCTCTCGCGCCCGGTCGAGGGTGCGGACCCGTCGCTGTTGCGAATCCTCGAACGTTATTGCGACGACATCATCGCCAGACGGCCGGATCCGAACGACCTCGCGTCAGTGGTGACGGCGGTCGTCGCAAAGACAATACCGTACGGCCGGCCCCCTGCGGACGCGGTCGCACGCGAAGTCGGCATGAGCCGCCGGACATTTACGCGCCGGCTCGAGACACTGGGAACGACATACCTCGACCTCGTCGAACAGGCACGCAAGGAACTCGCGATCCGCTATCTTCGTGACGACGACATGCGTATTTCTCAGATCGCTTACATGCTCGGCTATGCCGAGCTCAGCAGTTTCAATCATGCCTTTCGACGGTGGTTCGGCGTGACGCCATCGGATTTTCGGATTAGCTCCTGAGATTGCGTAGTGCATCAGTTTGAAATCTGACGCTGTTGACCCCTGTAGAATCCTCCGCACAATACCTATAGACGAAACGGTGTGAATAAGTCGGGGTGTCGGATGATATGGTCAAAGTAGTCCGTCTCGGTGCCGCCCTGCTCATCATCTTAGGCATCCTGCATGCCGTTCATGTTGGCCGTTCGGACGATGTAGAGCCTTACCTTTGGGCGGCTTCACTGTTCCTGATTGCGCAAGGTATTCTGACGCTCATTATACTGCGTCGCCGGTGGTAAGATTTTCAAACTGAGACACTACCGGAAATTCGTCCGGCTTCGCAGACCGCGCGAACTGCGATAGTCTCGTTTCCAGCCGCTGAATCATTCTGATACGGGCGCGTCAGACTGGCGGCATCAACCGAGGAGATGATTACATGACCATTGCCAAAGCCATCGCCCGCGCTTGGACCGACCAGGCCTATAAAGCCAAACTGTTGAACGATCCCCACGCCGCCCTGTCCGAGGTCGGCGTCGAAGTTCCCGCCGGGATCACCGCGCAAGTGGTGGAGAACACGAACGATACCCAGCATCTGGTACTGCCGGTGGCCCCGGTCGAGGCTGGTGAGATGTCCGTGGAAGATTTGGAAAAGGTCGCGGGAGGGACCGGCAACTCAGGGGATGCGAACATCGGATTTGGTAATACCGGGGGGTTCTAGCCGACATTCCTCATATGACTTCCAAACTCGACGTCGACAATAGCCGACCCAACTTTCCGCAACGAAGATAACCAACTCACACATGTCGGCGGCGCGGCCAACGCCAGTTTTCTATCCCTGCTCGGCGCGCAAACGAAGCTCATCGAGCGCCTCCGCGGCGCCAACTGGACAGACGATCCGGCGACGCATGCTGAGATCGGGGCAGCGATTACGTCTCGGTGGGATCAGTTGCGGCCAAAACCCAGAGCAAAGGCTCACCAATTTGGTGAAATTCACTTGAAATCCGCCGAAACCAATAGTCATAGTCGTTCTAGCTGGTTGGAGGGCGGAAATGGCGTTGCACGACAGGATCCTAGCCGCACTAGATACTGCCCGACCCAAGCCGGTCGCGATCGGCAACGCCGTCGGTGTCCCGCTCGAGCCGTTCGACCAACCGCCTATTGTTTTTTCGTACTCGGTGGCTAGCGCTGTGTCTCAGTTAGGCTTACGAGATAGGAGATCGGGGAATGTGGACTGAACCGCGTCAAACAGAGGTCGAATTCCGTGCTTCGGTAGCGCTACGACCAACGTCATCTGGCCAAGATGATCCCCCAAGATTGCTTCATCCGGGTTTTCGCCTTCACCAAATGAAAGATGGCTCGCCTCAATTCGTTTTCCAACCAGTTCCTTCGGCGGATCTGCGTCAATTTTCCCGGCTCGCTGAACGAGATGGCAAATTAAAGAAATGACGTCGCTGGCGCCGCTTGTTGGCATACCTAGGAGAATTGGTTCGCCATCTTCGACGCGCGCTCGGATCATGATTCCATGTCCATTTTTCGTCACATCACCGTCAAGTTTGATGACGGAGTGGATTTTGTCGGTCTTCAATGTCTCCCGTATCGCTGTTTGTGGGTAGTGTCTCTGTTTGAAAAAGACTGAGATTGGGTTCACTTGACCGAGGCACATCGCGATGGCACCATAGCTTCTGTAGTCGTATGGCCCTCCGCTAGGAGTGGAAACAGCTGGAGTTGTTGTGACCTATATATGACGACAAGATTTTGCCTTCGCTGGTAAAATGGACTGTGATCCTGGCGATTGCGTTAATAACATGTGTGCAACTTTCTAGCAGCCCCAGCTGGGCCAAATCGCAAATCGTTGACAAGATCTCTTGCGTGACCCCTCCCTACATGAAAGACGATAGTGAAGCTGGCCTCCACTATCATCCCAAGATCCGTGTGCTTTTATATAAGCGCAATCCGGGTATTTCAGACCCGCTTCATTATCCTGTACACGCTTTGCGACCCGATCCGAGATTGGGCGTTGAGCCTGCCGCTGAATCGCCTACGAAATCTGCGCCGGATTCCGACGACAACCGATATCGCGACATCCATTCCCACGACAAATCCGGTACGCTTCATGTTGAACACAATTCGCGCCGCCCCTACCGGCTGTGCGATTTGATCGAACTGTGGCGGGAGTCTCGTGAGTTTCAAGAGATTTGGGACAACAACGCGCCGGGCAGCAGCGCCCATATCTGGATCGACGGATACCATTTTCGCCATATCCGCTTCGACGAATTGTTGCGCATTCCGTTGAACCACGACATGTCGATCACGATCTGCATCGAACAAGGCCTGCCGATTTGAGTTGACCACGGTTCGGCCCGTGCGCCGGTGAACCTAATTTTCATGATTAAAAGCGACGATCCCGGAGGGACCACCGGCCGATCGAGCACGGATTCCGATTGGCCTGGGAACGACCGGTCTTTTCAAATTTTCGTCAGCGAACGACCGAAACGAAATATTCTCTTGAGCTTCCCCCTACTGGAATGATTATGTGCACTGCAGAACCGCTGATCGAGAGTGATAATGAGTGCGTTGACGGAAATACCGGCCATTGAATGGCGTCCAGAAACAATCATAAGAGCCCGCCGCTAATGCGCCGCGTCATCGCCATATTTGTCGTTTTCTGCTTGGCGACTACGGTGCTTAGTATGCGTACGGCGATGGCTGCTTTGACTGGTCATGACCATCACTCGGCCTCGGCGACAGCCGAAAACGCGCCCCACCACCAGCAGGCACCGGCGAAGCACAACGGCGGCCATGCCACGGATTGCTGCGCGCTGGCGTGCAGCAGCGCGACAACCGTGGTGCCTTATATGACGGTTCTCGACTTGCCGCTCGACGAGAGGGTGTTTCATTGGCGCCTAGACAGCATCAACGCTGCAGCCGTACCGGTCGAGAGCCCGCCTCCAAAAGTCTGAGTGCGCTTTCCTACACGCACACCCCTCAGATTTCTGGAGAAAAACAATGAATCCCATTTTTGTGGCGGCCTTGGCCGCATCCCTCACCTTTGGCCTGCCGACATTCGCTCAAGCAGCGGGGTCACACGCCCACGGCCAGGGTCACGGGCACGGACCCAACATCGGCAAGCCCGGCGACGCCGCCAAAGCGGCGCGCACGATAACCATTGTCATGAAGGACAATTTCTACGAACCCGAGGAAATTACGGTTGCCAAGGGTGAGACGGTTCGTTTTGTCGTCGTCAACCAAGGTGATTTTGTCCACGAATTCAACATCGGTACCGCCGACACCCATGCCGCTCACCAAAAGGAAATGGCGATGATGTTCGAGCATGGCGTGCTGGAGGTCGACAAGATCAATTATGCCATGATGAAAATGGAAATGAAGGACGCGCAAGGCAAGGTCACGACAATGGAGCACAATGACCCCAATTCGGCTCTAATCGAACCTGGAAAGGACGCCGAAATAGTCTGGACGTTCTCGACTGATGCCAAGCTCGAATTTGCCTGCAACGTGCCGGGCCACTACGACAGTGGCATGGTCGGCCCAATCGCCATCACATCCAAGTAAGGTCTGAACTAATGACCTTACAAGGCCTAATCATTGCGGCAGCGGCGGGGATAATCTCCGTGGCGACCCCGTCAACTCTTGTCCTGGCGGGCACCTATGACCTGAGTGTCGATCGGGTAACCATCGACACCGGCGACTTCACCACCCAAGGCATCGGCTACAACGGAGCCTTCCCCGGCCCGGTCCTGCGCTGGCAAGAGGGTGAGGACGTGACCATCAACGTCACCAACAACCTGGACGTCGATACGTCCATTCACTGGCATGGATTGATCGTGCCCTTCCAACAGGACGGGGTACCGACAATTAGCTACGACGGCATCCGGCCCGGCGAAGTCTTCACCTATAAGTTTCCGATCCGGCAAAGCGGGACCTACTGGTTCCACAGTCATTCCGGCTTTCAGGAACCGGATGGCGCTTTCGGCGCGATCGTCATCGAACCGAAAGGCCGGGAGCCGTTCAAGTACGACCGCGACTATGTCGTTCAGTTGACGGACAAGCATCCCCACGCCGGCTCTAGGATCATGCGCAACCTCAAAAACATGCCCGATTACTACAACCGTCAACAGCCCGACATCGGCGCGTTCTTTAAAGACATTACCGAAAAAGGCTTCGCCGCGTCGGTGTCCGAACGCATGGACTGGGGCGGTATGCGCATGTCACGTGCGGATATCGAGGACGTGCAGGGCTACACCCCGCTTATCAACGGCAAAGGACCGTCTCAGAATTGGACCGGGTTGTTCAAGCCCGGTGAACGTGTCCGCCTGCGGTTCATCAATTCCTCCGCCATGACGTATTTTGACGTCCGTATCCCCGGGCTCGAAATGTTGGTGGTCCAGGCGGACGGCAACAACGTGCTGCCGGTCAAGGTCGACGAATTTCGCATTGCCGTTGCCGAAACCTATGACGTGATCGTGCGCCCGCGCAAGGACAAGGCCTATACGATCTTTGCCGAAAGCCTGTCACGCACGGCCTACGCCCGCGGCACCTTGGCGCCGCGTGAAGGCATGGCGGCTGCGGTGCCTGACATGCGCATCGCGCCGCTGCTGACGATGGCGGATATGAGCCTCATGCCGGCGATGGCCGAAATGGATCACGGCACCATGGCGATGGGATCCGGCAAAGACGCGATGGTCGAAAAGCTGCCGCCGGGAGCGCACAAGATGGCGGACGGCACCATCATGGGCGGGCCGAGCAAAGATCGGTTCTATGCGGCGGGCAGCGGCCTTGTGCCGAGAGCCGCCAAGGAGGACGGAAAATTCTTGTCTTACATGGATCTCAAGGCCCAAAAGCCGCTCTATCCGGTCCGTGAGGCGACCCGCGAGATTGAACTTCGCCTAACCGGCAACATGGAACGGTATTTCTGGTCGATAAACGGGACCAAATACGAAGATGCCGATCCAATCGTGCTGCAGTATGGCGAGCGCGTGCGCTTCAAGTTCATCAACGAAACCATGATGAGCCATCCCATGCACCTGCACGGCATGTGGTCGATCCTCGACAATGGCAGCGGCAAGCGCAATCCGATCAAGCATGTGGTCAGTGTGTCGCCGGGCACCGAAGTACTGATGGAAACCGAAGTGGACGCACCTGGGCAATGGGCCTTCCATTGCCATCTTACCTACCACGCGAACGCCGGCATGTTCCGCAAAGTGATCGTCGAAGGCGGCCCGAACACTGCCGCCTCGCTTATCCCTAGCGACACGAAGGGATAGCGCAAAATGATGAGGATTTTGGGCGCCGCGGCCGCGGCGACGGTGATGCATGTTGTCTCCATTCAACCGGCGGCCGCACAAGAGGCGCAGCAACTAATCTACGGCTTGAAATTCGAGCAACTGGAATATCGCTTCGGTGATCAGACCGACGTCACGGCATGGGACGGCGACACTTGGCTCGGCAACGATGAGTGGAAGCTTCGGCTTACGAGCGAGGGAGAGTACGTGCGTGAAGGCAGAAACTTCGAGACGCTTGAACACCAACTGTTCGTCCAGCGTATGATCTCGACCTTCTTTGACGCCAAGCTCGGGGTTCGTCAGGATAACCCCGATGACTCTGCGGATCGAACCTATGGCGTAATTGGGGTCCATGGTTTGGCACCGCAATGGTTCGAAACCGACGCCGACTTCTTTGTCAGCGAAAATGGCGATGCGTCCGCTCGATTGGATCTGGATTATGAAATCTTGCTGACCAACTGGATCATTCTGACGCCCAGCTTGGAGATCGATTTTGCGTTCTCAGACGATGCGGCGGCAGGTGTCGGCTCGGGATTCAGCGCTGCCGAGCTTGGTGCGCGGCTGAGTTACGATCTAATCGACCGTAGCCTGTCGCCCTATGTCGGCGTTCACTACGAAAGGAAGTTCGGCGAAACCGGCCGCATCGCCCAATCCGAGGGCGAAGGCAAAGCCGATCTTTTCCTCACGATCGGCACGCGTCTGTTGTTTTGAGAAGCGGTCGGCGAAAACGAACGGATAGACGGGAGAGAGGAATGAAAGGCAGAAAATTTCTGATCGTGTTGGGCGTTGTCACCCTGTTGTCGCTCGCTTCGTTATTAATCTTTACACCGAACATGCTGGCGTCCAAGCCCGCCGTCGACGTGACCCTGCCGGAGCTGTCGGCGGAAGCGGAACAGGGTCATGCGTTGTACACGGACAACTGCGCCACCTGTCACGGCGCCAAGGCAGGCGGGACGGACAGTGGCCCGCCGCTGATTCACCGGATCTATCACCCTGGCCATCACGCCGACTTCGCATTCTACCGCGCCGCCCAAAACGGCGTTCGCCGCCATCACTGGCGCTTCGGCAACATGCCGCCGGTCGAAGGCGTCAGCGAAGCGGATATCGCCAAGATCATCCGCTTCATACGAGAGACGCAGAAGGCCAATGGCGTGTTCTAAACGGCCTGAATCTTGACATTCGGACAGCAGTCCAGGCAGACGGGTCCAACCAGGCAGGAAACGCTCGGCAAACGCCTGCTATGATGGGCGCCGGTTGGCGATGGACGAGGACAGTTGGACGACAAGAATGACAAGCAGAGTTTTCCTGATCGTGTTGGGTGTCATCGCACTGGTGGCGGTGGCATCCTACCTCCCCTTTGGAATGGGGATGTTTGCGCCCAAAGCCAATCTCGAAGTAACGGTGCCAGAGCTTTCCGCCGAAGCACGACAGGGTTATGCGTTGTATCGGAAATCATGCGCTGACTGCCACGGCGCTAAAGCCGACGGAACCGACACCGGACCGCCTTTGATTATCCGGACCTATCATCCCGGCCGTCACGCCGACCTCGCGTTCTATCGCGCGGTCAAGCTGGGTGTTCGCCAACATCATTGGCACTTGGGCAACATGCCGCCGATAGACGGCGTCAGCGAAGCGAATATCGCCAGAATCATCCGATTCATACGTGAAACGCAGAAAGCCAATGGCGTATTTTGATGCGCCAGGCTCGGCGCGGCGTTCAGCCATACAGGAACCGAGTGGCCATTCGACGACGTAAGGCCGGCATGAATGAACCGACCGTGAAAACCGTACCGACAAAAGCCCGAGCAAGCGGATTGCGTGAGGTTATGAGCTTGCGGATGGCTTCACTGCCGGCGATGGTTTCCTGGCCAACCTTGTGGCGGGCGTCGCCATACCCCTCCAGGCCGCCGTCGACCATGCGCCGCGCCAGTTCGGCGCCATCGGCAATCCCCAAATTCATGCCGCGACCGCCGACCGGTGAATGGCAATGGGCCGCATCGCCGACCAGAAAGACCCGGCCGATGCCATATTGGCCGACTTGGCGAACCGATATCTTGAACTGACCGACGCGGCGAATATTGGTAACGTTCAACGGCAGCGGAAGTGCTGTCAGCGCATCCGTCGTATTCGAAATGACACGAAACCGTTTGGGTTCGAGCGGCGCCACCACCACGACGTCGCCATGACTCAACCGGCAAACGGTGAAGGCGTCGATATTCGGCCAGTCGTCGGCATCGACGTCGGCGATCGACCATGTTCCCGGCAAATCATGCCCCGGAAAATCGACGCCCAGCAACCCGCGCGTCGTACTGTCGATACCATCGGCGCCAACCGCATAATCGTATTGTGCCTCGAAACCATCGGCCAGGGTAACCGTTACGCTATCCGCGTCCTGCCGAAGACCCGCGAGTTCGCCGCCATAGCGGACCGTGCCGCCATATCCTGACAATATATCGCGCATATGGGTTTCGGTGCGGTCCTGGGCGAGGCCGAGGATGAATTCATCGTTGGCGCCACGGACCCGAAGCGGCAGCGCCAGCGCGAGAGCGCCGTGGCGATAAAACCGCACATGCCTGAATTTCATGCCCTCGCCGAGCAGCTTATCGGTGACGCCGGACGGCCGCAGGATTTCGAGGCTGGCGGGCATAATGCCGACCGCGCGGGAAAAGCCGGATCCGCCGTCGCGGCGGTCGATGACGTCGGCAATGACACCGCGGCGAGCGAGCTCGACGGCAGTCGTCAAACCTGCCGGTCCGGCACCCACGATCACGACCCTCATTATCGCCCCCCTCAAAGCCGCTGAAATTTCTCGGCTAATGGCTTTTCAAGCCCAATCCGAAAAGCCGGTTTTGTCAATTGGGCTTTCGGCGTGGTCGCTGACGGGTACGAATGAACGCTGTACTACAACAATGCACAACGCTAACCTGTTTGGCGTGGTCTGTAGTGGGCCATCAATAAACCCGCGTTGCGTGGGCAATGATTAAAATATAGGGAGGCAAAAGCCATGAATCGACGACTGACACTCGCGCTCGTCGGATTGACGAGCATCGCCGCTCTGACGGTATCGACGGCAGTATTGGCGAAGGACACCGTGTTGATCGGCGGTGCGATCTCACAGACCGGACGGTATGCGGAACCGGCCGGCCGCATGCTGAATTCGGTCAAGCTTTATGTGAAGCAGTTAAACGGGCGCGGCGGCCTGCTGGGTAAGAAGGTCGACCTTCTGATGATGGACGACAAGTCCGACAAACAAACCAGCATCAAGCTCTATGAAAAACTGATCACCAACGACAAGGTCGATCTGTTGCTGGCACCCTACTCGAGCGGTATCACCGATGCCGTGGCCAACGTCAACGAACGCTACAAAATGCCGATCGTGGCCTACGGCGCCGCGTCCAGCGTGATCTGGCAGCGCGGGCGAAAGTATATCTTCAACCTCATCGACATAGCCGAGAACTATCAAAAAGGTGCGCTGCATCTCGCCAAATCAATCGGCGTCAAGCGTATCGCCATCATCGGTGAAGATTCCCTGTTCCCGCGCATGTCGCGCAAGGGCGCCGAAAAATGGGCGAAGGAGCTTGGCATCAAGGTCGTGCTGGCCGAAAATTATTCGAGCCGCAAGCAAGGCGATTACACCGCGCTGCTGCAGAAGATCAAATCACTGCGGGCGGAAGCCATTCTGTCGAACAGCTACTTCGCCGACGCCGCGGCGCAAATTCGCCAGCTCAAAGAACAGGGCATCAATTTGAAGATGTTCGCCAGCACGGTCGGCCCCGGTCTACCGCGTTTCGCCAAGGATTTGGGACCAACGGCGGAATATGTACTGGGTTTCTCACAGTGGGAACCGGTGCTGGCTCTCGGTCACAAAGGCATGAAGGACTTCATCGATGCCTATACGGCCGAATACGGTGGCCCGCCGAACTATCATGCCGGTACCGCCTATGCCGCCATGCAGGTCTTCGAAGCGGCGGTCAAGGAAGCCAACGGCTTCGACAACGAAGCGGTTCGCAATGCGCTTGCCTCGATCTCGGTGGATACCGTCATCGGCAAATACAAAGTGAACGCGGAAGGCTTGAACAATCATGAAGGGCTGACCTTCCAAATCCAGGACGGCAAACGCGTCATCATCTGGCCGCCGAAGTTGGCCGAGGGCAAACCGCGGCTGCCGATGCCGCCTTGGGACAAACGCTAACTGTCGGGTATTCGGGCACGAAGCGTCAAATCACTGTGCGGGGGTTCCGTGCTGGGCCTCCGCACGTTTTGCGCCCTACCTTGAGATTTCATAGGTAAAAGATGGAAAAGGCGGAAATAAGAAGCATCTATTTGCTGTCGGGCTTCCTGGTTCTGGCCTTCACCCTGCCGTTCGTGGTCGGCATCATGACCGGCTACGTCTTCTTCGACATCGTTTGGCTCTACGATCTCATCACCATCGTGTTAAGTGGCATGATGCATGGCGGTGTCTACGCCATGTTCGCGGTCGGCCTGACCCTGATTTTCGGCGTCATGCGGATCATCAACGTCGCCCACGGCGAGGTGGTAATGCTGGGCGCCTATTTTACCTGGTCGTTGTTCAACGCGCCGGGCTTTTTCGATATCAATGTCTATATTGATCCGCTGCTGACGATGATCATTACCCTGCCCGTGGTTTTTCTGTTGGGGTTTGGGTTGCAAAAATTCGTGCTCAACGCCGTCATCGGCGGACCGGAACTGACGCCGCTGTTGATTACCTTCGGCATCGGCATTTCGATGATCAACATCGTCGAATGGATATTTACCACGGATTATCACACCGTCGCCTACGTGCCCGGTGCCATCGCCGTCACCAACGACATCTCGATTAGCGCCAACAAGGCGATCAGCTTCGCCATGGCCTTCGTCATCTCCACCGGGGTGTTTCTGTTTTTGAAGTTCGCCCGTTTCGGTAAGGCAATCCGGGCGACGGCACAAAACGCCGATGTCGCCATGGTCTGTGGCGTGAACATCCAGCGCATTTACATGATCACCTTCGGCCTTGGCGCCGCCCTGGCCGCCGCCGGCGGAGTCCTGGTGTCGATCCAGTTCGCCTTCAATCCGGAAACCGGGATCCAATATACCGTCGTCGCCTTCGCCATCATCATCCTCGGCGGTCGCGGTCACTTTATCGGTGCCCTGATCGGCGCCTTGATGTTGGGCGTGCTGGAGAACCTGGTCTCCTTCATGGTTCCCAACGGCACCGCGATGGTCGAAATCGCGGCCTATGCATTAATGATCTTTGTCCTGCTGATCCGGCCGGCCGGCTTGATGGGCATGAAAGAGGGTTAGGGAGCAGCCGGCCATGAAAACAAAAGAAACCAGGCAGCATGTGTTTTTCATGATGGTCGGCTTCTTGGCGCTGTTGTTTTTGCCCGACTTCCTCAACGTCTATCACCGCTCCTTCATCATGTTCACCATGATGTACGTGGTCCTGTCTTCGAGCTGGAACATCATCAGTGGTTTTACCGGCTACATCTCCTTCGGCCACGTGCTGTTCTACGGCGTTGGATCCTATGCGTCGGCGATATTGGTCGCCGACCAAGGCTGGCCCTGGCTCGCCACATTGCCGATTTCGATGCTGGTCGGACTGCTCTTCGCGCTGGTCATCGGCTTCCCGGTGCTGCGCTTGAAAGGGCCCTATTTCGCCATCGCCACCCTGGCGGCGGCGGAAGGCACGCGGGTTCTGGTGACGGTTTGGGACGACCTCACCCATGGCGGCCTCGGCATCAGTCTGCCGAACGTCGAGAACTCCATGGAAACCTATTATGCCATGTTGATCCTGATGTTCGTCACTATCGGCGTCTGTTACTGGATCGCTCATTCCCGCTTTGGCGTCCGCCTCAACGCCATTCGCGAGGATGAAGTCGCCGCCGAAGCGCTCGGCATCAACACCACGATTTACAAATTGGCGGCCTTTGGATTGTCGGCGATCTTTCCGGCCATGGCCGGTGCCATCCAGGCCAACAAGACGCTGTATATCGATCCGGAGACCGAATTCTTCATTCTGATCACCATCACCATGAAGCTGATGGCGATGTTCGGCGGCAAGGGCACGGTAATCGGCCCGATCATCGGCGCGGTCGTGCTCTACACGTTCCAGGAATTCGTCTGGGTTACCTTCCCGCAGGCGCATCTGATCGCCTTCGGCATCTTCCTGATCCTGGTCGCCCGGTTTATGCCGCGCGGCATGGTCGGCCAGGCCGTCGATCGAGGTTGGTGGCGCAAAGGCATGGTGCATTAGGGGGATGCGATCGGTGCCAACGATGAATGGCGAAATCGCCCTGGAAGTCCGCGACCTGCACAAGGGCTTCGGCGGCATCAAGGCCGTGAACGGCTGCAATCTGCGCATCCCGGCAGGGCAGATTTCCGGCCTGATAGGGCCGAACGGCTCGGGCAAGACCACGACGTTCAACTTGCTGACCGGAATCATCAAGGCCGATAGCGGCGACGTCATCTTCAACGGCGAGAACATCGCCAACCTGAAGCCCTATCAAATCTTTGCCAAAGGCATCACCCGCACTTTCCAGATCACCCGGATCTACCGCGAGATGACGGTGTTCGAGAACATGCTGTCGGTCTCCTACCTGCTGACGTCGATGGCAGAGGCGCGCCAGCGCGCCGAGACGCTGATGGAGTTCGTGACGCTGACCAAGCTGCGTGACGAATATGGCGGCAACCTGTCCTACGGCCAGCAAAAGCTGCTGGAATTCGCCCGCGCCCTGATGACCGATCCGGAGCTTATATTGCTCGACGAGCCGGCGGCCGGGGTCAACCGTACCTTGCTGGTCAATCTGCTCGACCGGATTCACGAATTGCAGGAAATGGGCAAGACCGTCGTCATCGTCGAGCACGACATGAACGTGATCATGAAACACTGCGAGAAGATCTTCGTCATGGATTACGGCGTCAACATCGCCGAAGGCCCGGCCGAGGAAATTCAGAACAACGAACAGGTCATCGAGGCTTACTTCGGACACAGGCGCCATGGCACTGCTGGAACTTCATGACGTTGAGGCGGCGTACGGCCGCATCCAGATCCTGCACAAGGTCTCGCTGTATGTGGACGCCCAAGAGGTCGTCTGCGTCATCGGCCCCAACGGCGCCGGCAAATCGACCACCTTCAAGGTGATCATGGGCTTCATCGACTATCTGGGCGGCGAGGTCCGCTTCGACGGCGATGACATCGTCGGCTTTCGGCCCGATCAAATCTTGGGCCGCGGCCTCGGCTATGTCCCCCAGGGCCGCATTGTCTTCAATCAGATGACGGTCCGCGAGAACCTCGAGCTCGGCGCCTTCGTCGAACGCGACAGAAACAAGATCCGCGATAGCATGGACTATGTCTTCGACCTGTTCCCGCGATTGCAGGAGCGCCAGAAGCAGCTCGCCGGAACCATGAGCGGCGGCGAGCAGCAGATGCTGGCGATGGGGCGCGCACTGATGACCCGACCGAAGATGATCATGATGGACGAACCCTCGCTCGGTTTAAGCCCGCGCTTCGTCGACGAAGTCTTCGAGAAGATCGTGGCGTTATCGGAAGAAGGCCTGACCATCATGCTGGTCGAACAAAACGCCGCCCGGGCGCTGGAAATCTCCCATCGCGGTTACGTCCTGGAACTCGGCCAGAACCGCTACGAAGGCGACGGCCAGGACCTGCTCGACAACCAAGACGTCCGCCGCATGTATCTCGGTGGCTGAGCTCTGGCCGTGGGCGACCCTGGCCGGGCTCGGCGCCTTTCACGGCCTCAACCCGGCCATGGGCTGGCTGTTTGCCGTGGCGCTCGGCCGGCACCGCCAAAGCGGCCGTATCGTGCTCCTGTCTCTCATACCGATCGTGGCCGGTCACGCCCTCTCGATCGCCTTGGTGGTGGCCGCGGTGGTGGGACTGGGGATCATCATCGATCTCGGCATCTTCCAGCTTGCCGCCGGGACCTTGCTGATCGCCTGGGCCGTCTATCACCTGGCTTACGGCCGCCGGCATCGGCTCAACGTCGGCCTGCAGACCGGCATGGCCGGTTTGGTACTTTGGTCGTTCCTGATGGCAACGGCGCACGGCGCCGGCCTGATGCTGGTCCCGGTACTGATCCCGCTCTGCCAGGCGGCAACCCCGGCCCGCGAACTCACCGCCAGCGGCTCGCTCCCCGTATCCCTGGCCGCGATCGGTGTGCACACAATCGCCATGCTCGCCGTGACCGGCACCATCGCCGTCGTCGTCTACAAAGGGCTCGGGCTCGACTTTCTGCGGCGCGGATGGATCAATTTCGACGTGCTGTGGACGGTGGCGTTGATCGGCGCCGGTGGATTTTTGATTTTGGGGTGATGCGGCAGACTGAAGGCCGCTGTTTTGCGCCGCCGCCGTGGCGGCGACCCTGGTGCTCTTCGGCTTGTGGCCGGTGGTCGGGTCCGCGTAGACTTTGCCCGTTGATCTGAAGCGTATCGATAACAGGACTGCTTAGTGTGATGAACGACCGTCGAGGGGCGAGCAGATTTTGGTCGGTTCTGGGCCTCGCCGCTTACTGCCTCATCTTCTGCGTGATCGGTTTTTTGGCTTTCGAACTGGTCGTGAGGGTCGCTGCCCCGGCAATCAACACCCAGGGTACCGACGAGCATCTGGTTCGCGATGACGTTTTCGGGCCAACGCGTGGCCTCGCCCCCAATGTGTCCGCTATGTCGTTCGGCGCAAAGGTGGAGACCGACGCGCGTGGTTTCGTCAAACTTCCCGGTGCGCCGACGGCGTATCGGCAATCTTGGCTAGTTCTCGGCGACTCGGTCACCTTAGGCGTCGGTGTCTCGGCCGGATCGACGTTTCCTGGCCTGCTGCAGAAAGACCGTCCGGACGTCAAGATCTGGAACACCGGCGTGCTGGGCTACACCGTGCTCGATTATGAGACTGTTCTCGCCGCGCTTTCGAAGGATCTCGCGTTCGACCGTGTCTTGATGTTTTGGTGCCTGAACGATGTCAAGGTGCACCCACCGCCGATTTACCCGCCAAGCGTTGTCGTCCAAATCAAGATCCGTAATTTCTTGAAAACTTACTCCAAAGCCTATGGTTGGATGAAGCACGTTTTCTGGGACCGCAAGCGAGATCACTTTCGAGGCGTCGTCAGGGGGTATTGGAACGAGGAATATTTGGCGAAGACGGTCACTGCCTTCAAAAACATGCGAGACTTGCTGCAGGAAAAGGGCATTCCGATGACGGTGTTCATCTTGCCCTATGAATACCAGCTACGGAAAACAGAAGCGGCTTCTCTCTTGCCGCAGGAGAAGATGGGAGAAATTTTGACGGATTTGGAAATCACGCACTACGACGCCCAACCGTACTTGTTACAGCATACCGTGGATTCGCAGGCATTGTTCTTGACGGCGGACGGCTTGCATTTTTCAAAACAAGGCCACAAGCTGATTTTCGACTTCATCCGGCGTTCGTTGAATAGCGAATAGCCGGATGACCGGGTCGGCTCACCCCGCGGCGCCAAATGCAGAGCAGTCGCCGCACTACGGCAGGCGCAGCGACGCGGGTGGTCGTCGGCTTGTGAGTGGTGGACGGGAAAGTGTGAGTAACAGGATTGCTTAGCGTGACGAACGACCGTCGAGGTACCCGCAGAATTTGGTCGGCCTTGGGCTTGGCCGTCTATTGCCTCATCTTTTCCGTGATTGGTTTCTTGGGCTTCGAACTGGCCGTGAGGGTCGCCGCCCCGGAAATCAACACTCAAGGTATTGAGAGGCATCTGTTTCGCAATGGCGTCTTCGGTACGACACGCGGCTTGGCCGCCAATGCAATCGGCTCGGCGTTTGGCGCTTTGGTGCACACCGACGACCATGGGTTCATCGCGCTGCCCGGCGCGCCGGCGCAGTACCAGGAATCTTGGTTGATCCTCGGCGACTCGGTCACTTTCGGCCTCGGCGTTGCTGCCGGATCGACGTTTCCCGGATTGCTGCAAACGGAACGCCCCGACGTCAAAATATGGAACGCCGCCGTACCGGGTTATTCGGCCTTGGACTATGAAAATGTTATTTCCGCGCTTTCGAAGGACCTCGCCTTCGATCGCGTCCTGATGTTTTGGTGCCTGAACGATGTCGTGGCGATCCCACCACCCTCAGTCAAGCGAGAATTCAGCGTCCAAAACAAAGTCCGTGCTTTTCTAAAGACGTACTCCAAAGCCTATGCGTGGGTGAAAGACGTGTTCTTTGACCTCAAGCAGGTGCACTTTGAAGGCGACCTCGCGCATTACCGGAAAGCCGACAATTTGGCGAGGACGGCCTCTGCCCTCAAGACCATTCGAGATCTCCTGGCGAAAAAGAGCATTCCGATGACGGTCTTCATCTTGCCATACGAATATCAGTTACGTGGACTGGAGGGTGTTTCGCTTTTACCGCAGGAAACGATAGGGCAAATCCTGACCGACTTAGGACTCCCGTTTTACGATATACAGCCATACTTGTTACAGCATACCGTGGATTCGGACGCGCTGTTTTTGACGGCGGATGGCCTGCATTTTACAAAACAAGGCCACAAGCTGATTTTCGACTTCATCCGGCGTTCGTTGAATAGCGAATAGCCGAACTGCTAATTCGTCCCAACCTGCGGTGCCAAATGCCAGAAAAAACGACACGCAACTATCAAGGTGGCTGCCTTTGCGGCGCGGTCCGTTATGAGGTTCGGGGTGAACCGCTGGTGGTCGCCCATTGTTAAGGGTTGGCGGACACCTGCCCACCGAAACACGCCGCAACCGCACCGACACGGCAGGTGTCCGCCAACCCTTAACACACTCGGAACTCTCGACGATGCGTCTGGCTTCGAACCGCAGGTGGTAATTTTCGACCGCAATCGGAAGCCGTGGGACGCAATGGATGAAAGCCTGCCGACATTCTCGACGCAGCCGGACTGGCAGCCGGGCGATGATGTCTGAAAACCGAGCTTTGGAGGACGCCGCGAATACGGAAAAACCGCACCAAGACCGTCGTATCGACTACATCGAATTCAATGTCGCCGACATCGCCCGATCAAAGGAATTCTATGGCACGGCCTTTGGTTGGACATTCACCGATTATGGACCGAATTATTGCGAATTTTCGGACGGTCATATGAAGGGCGGGTTCGACGCGACCGGTCCCGTGACACCGGGTGGACCGTTGGTCGTGCTCTACGGCGATGATCTGACGGATGTCCTGGGCCGCATCGAAGCCGCAGGCGGCACAATCGTAAAACCGATTTTTGCGTTTCCCGGTGGCCAGCGCTTCCATTTCACCGACCCTGACGGCTACGAACTCGCGGCCTGGACCGAAGCCTAACGGTTCAGCGCGGCCGCCTTTGGGTCGAATTTCTTCACTCACCAGTCAAAAATGGTACGGTATTTCAACTAAGGGAGGCTGGACCATGACTGAAAAATTCGACGCCATCATCATCGGCACCGGCCAGGCCGGGCCATCGCTGGCGCAGCGCATGACCGGCGCCGGCATGAAAACCGCGATCATCGAGCGCAAACTGTTTGGCGGCACCTGCGTCAATGTCGGCTGCATCCCGACCAAGGCCCTGGTGGCGAGTGCGCGGGCGGCGCATATGGCGCGGCGCGGCGGCGACTTCGGGGTCACGGTCGGCGGCCCGATTTCGGTCGACATGGCGGCGGTCAAAGCGCGCAAGGACGGTATCGTCAAGCAATCCAACGACGGCGTCACCAATTGGCTGAAAAACATGGCGAACCTCACCGTCTATGAAGGCCACGGCCGCTTCGAAAGCGCCAATTCGGTGCGCGTGAACAGCGATCTGCTGGAAGCTGAGCAAATTATCCTGAATGTCGGCGGCCGCGCCGTCGTGCCCGACATGCCCGGCGTCGCCAACGTCGACATCCTGACCAACTCCAACATCATGGATGTCGACTTCCTGCCCGAGCACCTGGTCATCATCGGCGGTAGCTACATCGGCCTCGAGTTCGCGCAAATGTATCGGCGCTTCGGCGCCAAGGTAACGGTGGTCCAACGCGGCGCAAGACTGATCGAACGCGAAGACGAGGAGGTTTCCGCCGCGGTGAAGGATATCCTGGAGGCTGAAGGCATCGACATTCGGCTAGATGCCAACTGCGTAGGCCTGGCCAGCCACGAAGGCGGCGTCGCCGTCACCGCCAGTTGCGAACCTGGCGACGAAGTAATCGCCGGCTCTCACGTGCTGCTGGCGGTCGGCCGCAAGCCCAATACGGATGATTTGGGTCTGGCGGCGGCTGGTGTCGAGACCGATGCCCGCGGCTATGTCGTGGTCGACGACGCGCTGCAAACCAACGTGCCCGGAATCTGGGCGATCGGCGACGTCAACGGCCGGGGCGCTTTCACCCACACGTCTTACAACGACTACGAAATCCTTGCCGCAAACATGTTCGATGACGACCCGCGGCGCGTCTCCGACCGCATCATGACCTACGGGCTGTTCATCGATCCGCCGTTGGGCCGGGTCGGCCTAACCGAGGCCCAGGTTCGCAAAACCGGACGCCCGGCATTGGTTGGAAAGATGATGATGGCCCGCGTCGGCCGCGCCCGGGAGCGCAGCGAGACCCAAGGCTTCATGAAAATCCTGATCGATGCCGAAACAAAAAGGATCCTCGGTGCGGCGATCCTCGGTATCGGCGGCGACGAGATCATCCACTCCCTGCTTGACGTCATGTATGCCGACGCGCCCTACACGGTGATCCAACGGGCCATGCACATCCACCCGACCGTCACCGAGTTGATCCCGACCATGTTGGGCGATCTGAAGCCG
>Ga0315336_1000600_pt1 | contig 93131 bp, 74 predicted proteins | sample ASW5metaG_FD_204512 | JGI IMG/M metagenome (GOLD analysis project Ga0315336, IMG submission 204512) | Ammonia-oxidizing marine archaeal communities from Monterey Bay, California, United States - ASW #5 | ecosystem: Environmental > Aquatic > Marine > Intertidal zone | place: USA: California...
CTTGTGGATAATCTGTTCGCTCGTGTATCGCTTCCTCGTCATTTCCTGCCTCCTTACACACACCCGAATCCTTCGATTCTCTCTCAAGATTCGGATTCGTTTTCAGGGGGCAGGTCAACAGTGGCTGCAAAGGCGCTGGAAGAGTCGTCAGCGAAGCTCATCGACGCGAACAGCGTCCTATTCGTTGTGCGTGGCATGATTCTGGCCCACAGCTTTCCAGTGGCGCTGACAACCGTGCCTGTGACGGTGAATCAAGACATGAAGGCGTTGACGCTGAAGTTTCCTGCGATGGGAGAATTCGTCCTTCGTGCGCTCAAGGGACTGAAGTCGATAATCCTCGCCAAGGTGAAACGATCGAGCCACGGGACGTGCCGCCTCGAAGGCGACTCATACCGCATGCTGCCCATCCCCGTACCGCCCCTCGCCGAACAACACCGTATCGTCGCCAAAGTCGATGAACTCATGACCCTTTGCGACGACCTCGAAGCACGCCTCACCGACGCCGCCGACACCGGCCGCGCGCTGCTCGAAGCGACGCTCGACGAAGCGCTGGCTGGGGCGTGAGCGACGGGGTGGCGCTGGACCGCCTACGACTCGCTGGGGGCCTCTAGCTCCTTCCGCGCGGCCCGCAGGTACCCCAGCGCATCCTCGACTCGTTCCTGCGCCATGTCTCGCGATACCCGGTCGTAATTCGGGTCCGCTCCTACTCCGGGGCCTGCAAGCGGGGCAGCGCCGTCGAGTCGGACCCAGGCGTGGACCGCGTCGGCGTTAGCCGTCCTGGACGGCTCCAACGTATCCCGCGCCTCGCGAATCAAGCGGTTGAAGTCGCCGGTCATGTCGGGTTGCGCGACGAGGTCACTCGCTTGCTCTAAGAGGCGAATCGCTTCACCGATATTCGCATGGTGATCCATCGCGCGTCATTATGGCACGATCCGAGCGCAAGCATAGCCTCTGTTCTTCGCGCGGCGCAACGGCAGGGTTCAGTCGAACGAAGCGGCCCCAGCCAGCACTACCCGGCGCCGACCGGGACCTCACCGCCAGCGAATAGGAGTCGTCTGACGGATTCGCGTATCGTACCAGGAGTCGAGAAGGAGATCCGCGAACGGAACACGTCTCCTGGCGCTGCCTCCTCAACGTTACGACGGAGTATCGCATCGGTCAAGATTCATTCGAGCGTGGCACTTTTGGGCGCGCGAGGCGGAAGAAAGATCACGTGCGTAGTAGCCCCGATGAACCGAGAACGCTACTGTTTCGCAGTCAATCGGCGACAATCGCGGCCACTCGGAACGTGTCTCGCCGCTGACACTGTGCTGACACGTTATTAGGGGCGATGCGCGCTTATGACTGTAAGCCGTTGAAAGTAATGGTCGGGGCGCGGAGATTTGAACTCCGGACCTCCTGCTCCCGAATTCGGACGACCACGCAGCACTGGGGCGCAAGTCATTGAATCGGGGTACATCAGGCTGAGTTGATGGTGCACAGAAGCGCACCACGGAGCACCGAATAGTTACAGCAATCGTTACACTCGCCCCGTCCCCCTAACCCTCCGAGCCCGTTTGGGCCCCCAGTCATCCTGGCGTGATATTATTTAACCCACTTTGATGGCTCCTTACTCCTTAACATGCAGGACACGCTTATGCCCCTATCAACGAGAAGGTGTAATTGTTTTGTCCTAGTCACTTATCTCGCCCTAGGCGCGCCCGCGACGATAGGCCAAGCTCCCCCGCCCGCGACCCTGCCGCCGGACCCCGCTCCAGTAGGTCGGGTTGAGCCCCTGCCTTCCGTCGCACCGCCGCCGAATGCTCCGATAGGAGGCGCATGGCAGGCGCAAGGTCCGGGCCCAGCCACCGACGGTCAGGTCGAGAACGTTCAGGAGCAGGGATCCGGCGTCGTCGACGATCAGGTTGTGGGGGCGATTCACACGGTGGCGGCCCACCCGACGAACGCGAACGTCCTCTACGCGGGCGCGACCAACGGCGGCATCTGGAAAACCACGAACGCTCAGGCGGCAAGCCCCGCTTGGACTCCGCTGACGGACAGCGGCGCGACATGGACGCAGCTCAATCCCAGCGGAGTGATGAGCGGGGCGACCATCGTGGCCGCCTCGAACCGCTTTTTCGGCAACCAGGGCGTGTTCCGGAGCGCCAACACCGGCGCGAGCTTCTCGAACATCTGCGGAACAGGCTCGCTCCCGGCCTCCTGCGCGGCCTTCGACCTCGTTGGGGACCCAAACACGCTGACCAAAATATACGCCGCGGTCTTTGACAACGGAGCCGCGTTTCGGGCGACGATCCACCGGAGCGATGATATCGGTGCCACGTGGACGAATATCACCACGGGCCCCCTCGATACGGCTCTCGCCGCCGGCGGATCTGCTGTGAACAACATTGAAATAGCCGTTTCGCCGGTGACCGGACGTCTCTATGCGGCAGTCTTGCGCAACGGCCAGGTGAGCTTCATCGGCTACACCGACAATCCGATGGACGCCTCGCCGACTTGGGTCGCCATGGATCTGCCCCTGACACAAGAGAGCAACGGCGATACCGAAGGCCTGAACCCCAGGGAGAAACCCGGATCTCAGGGTGGTATCCATTTCTCGATTCGCGCCGACCCGACGAGCGCCAACATCATCTACGTCGGCGGCGACCGCCAGGATCTACCCTTCCCGAACTTCATCGGCGCGGTCGATTATTCTGGCCGCCTCTTTCGCGGCGATACGACGATCGCCCCGACCGGCGGAGTTCCCTCTCCGCAGTGGGACCACCTGACCCACAGCGATTCCATCGTCGCTATTCCCGGCGGCGGCGCAGCCAACAGCAGCTCGCCGCACGCCGACTCCAGGGAGATGGTCTTCGACGCGAACGGAAACCTGGTCGAGGTGGATGACGGCGGCATCTATCGCCGCACCAGCCCGGCCGCCAACACGGGCGACTGGTTCTCGATCAATGGCGACATCCAGACCACCGAGATGCATGACGTCGCCTATGACACGAACTCGAACGTAATTCTCAGCGGCAACCAAGATACGGGCACAACCTTCCAGTCGGTGCCTGACAACGCCACCTGGTTCAGCAAGTCCACCGCCGACGGGGGCGATGTAGCGGTGGACACGATCACCTTGGTCGGCTCCAATCAGTCGATCCGCTATTCCAGCTTCCAGAACCTAGGGGGCTTCCGAAGATCGACTTGGGACGCATCCAACTCTCAGGTCGGCTTCGACACGTTTCCGGATCTAACTCTCTCCGGCCCAGGCGAGAATTTGTCGACCCAGTTCGTCACCCCGGTGGAGCTCAACGCCGTCGATCCCACGCGGATCATCATCGGAGGGAGCAACGGCCCCTATGAATCGACCGACCAGGGCGAAACCATCGTCGACCTGAACGGGCCGGGGGTCACAGATGGCGTCAACGGTTTTAGCGGCGACCTGATCGCGTACGGAGGCTTCCAGTCAGGAATCCCCAACGAGGACGTGCTCTATGTCGGCTCCGGAAGCGACGTTCTGATCCGCACAGCTTCTGGCGGCTCGTTGACGGCTTCCGGAACTTACCCCGGCACGGGCTTCGTGCGAGACATCGTCCTCGATCCATCTGACTGGGCGAAGGCCTTCGTCATCGATTCTTCCAACGTCTTCATGACTGTTGATGCGGGGGCCACGTGGAGCAATATCACCGGGGACTTGGTCACCGAGGGCCTTACGGACTTTCGGGCTCTCGAGTACGCCGAGGGCGCCGATGACTGCCTATTCGTTGCTGGTCTTGGTGGAGTATTCGCGACATTCGAGTCCGACGGCTTCACCGACTACGCCAAGTTCGGCTCGGACTTGGCCAACGCGCCGGTCTACGACCTGGACTACGATCCTGCCGATGACGTCCTGGTTGCCGGGACCATGGGTCGCGGCGCCTGGAAGATCGCCAACATCAAGGGTTGCAGCCCCGACGGCTTCGAACCCGACGGCACGAGCGGCCAGGCGAGCTTGCTCTCGCCTGGCGTGACGCAGAACCACAACATCTGCCCCGCCGGTGACGAGGACTGGGCGACTTTCACCCTCACTCAGGAGTCCCAAATAACGCTGACAACTTCTGGGCCCGCCGGATGGGAGGGGATGACGGTGACCTAGGTTTTGCTGTCACTGTAGACGGTGACGGTAACGTGTATACGACCGGTAGCTTCCTAAATTACAACGGTGACTCCGACTTCGATCCCGGTGACGGAGTCTTCAATCTGACCTCAGATGGAAATTATGACGACATCTTCGTCTCCAAGCTCGATAGCGCAGGTAACTTCGTCTGGGCCCGACGAATGGGTGGATCGATTTGGGACAGAGGCCGGGCCATTGACGTCGATGACAGTGGCAACGTCTACACGGTGGGTGAGTTCAGGGACACCGCTGATTTCGATCCCGGTGACGACGTCTTCATCTCGAAGCTCGATAGCGCAGGCAATTTCGTCTGGGCCCAACAAGTAGGCGGGACCAACGGTGAGTTCAGCCACGGAGTAAAGGTGGACGGTAGCGGCAACGTCTATACGGTGGGCGAGTTTTGGGATACGGCCGACTTCGATCCCGGTGACGGCGTCTTCAATCTGACCCCGGCCGGCTCCAGTGACATCTTCGTCTCAAAGCTCGACACTGCGGGCGATTTCGTCTGGGCTCGACAAATGGGTGGAGCGAGTTGGGATAAGGGTTTTGCAATTGAGCTCGATGACAGCGGCAACGTCTACACGGTGGGTGAGTTCAGGGACATCGCTGATTTCGATCCCGGCGACGGAGTCTTCAACCTGACCTCGGCCGGCGATGACGACATCTTCGTCTCAAAGCTCGACACTGCGGGCGATTTCGTCTGGGCCCGACGAATGGGTGGAACAGGCCAGGATACTGGTTGGGGTGTCGCGGTCGATGCAAGCGGCGGCACCCACGTAGTGGGGTCTTTCGAAAGTGTCGCTGACTTCGACTTAGGGGTGGGTACCACGATCCTAACTTCGGCTGGAGACAAAGATGTTTTCGTGACGAAGTTCAGTCAAGGGGCGGCTGGCGTGTTGCCCGAGGCGGCGACCCTGCTGTCACCCGGCGACGGAGCCACCAACGTTCCGGTCAACGTAACGCTCGACTGGAACAAGCCGAGCGGAGCGGAATTTTACGAGGTCTACCTCGGTACATCGCCGACTCCCGGCCATATCGGTTCCACTGCGTCACCAGACGCCACCAGCTTCACGCCCTCCGTGCCCCTCTTGCACAACCAACCCTACTACTGGCGCATCGGAGCCAAGAACGGCTACGGTGAGACTCTGTCCTCGACTTGGTTGTTCACGACCATACCCGAAGTGGGCTGCCCTCCCGACATAGTCCTCGCAAATCAGACCCTCTCGGGCACACAGACCTTTGAGGCGACATCAAGTGCGACTCTCGGCCCAAACCTTACCGTCAACGGCGACAATATCGTTGTCAACGCACCCACCGTATCCATCCTCGGCGGGACCAGCATTGGTGGAACCTTCAGTATCGGAACCACGCCATCGTGCCCCTGAGGCAAACACAAGCCATCAAGCGAGCTAATGAACAAAGAACAACTCCGATTCAGGCTAGACGTCCACCGCGCCGAACTTGTAGCCCCGCACGGTCCCGGCCTACACTTGTCCCAACTTCCGGCGGCCAGATCGAGCGCCCTCGTGCGCCACCGTGATACTGAACTCTGAGAAGGCCTTATCGACATTACGAAGGAACGGATCGTTGGCTGGGAATAGTTCCGCAGCCGCAAGATCCTCGATTATTCTCTGGCGTAGTCGGGTCATCAACGACCTCCTTTCTGCCGTTCATTGTTCCTCGACTACGCCTGCCTCGATACCACGCCATGGTGAATTTGAGGCTATTTTTGCCGTGTCTTCGAACAACGTGAGATTTGTTTCGAGCCGGCTGATAGAATTATCAAAGAAATCGATGCCAAGAGGCGGCAAAAGAAACGGTGCGGGACGCCCGGTTGGCAGTCGTAACAAAGCGACAAGCCACCTGCGGGAGTCACTAAGCGCGACGGCGCGCCAGTACGCCCCTGACGCTTTGAAGGCCCTTCAGCATTGCGCCGTCGCCGGTAAGCATCGACGCGGGTGTGGCGTGCGATCGCGAAGATCCACGGCAGGACCGGACTCTCGGAGCGATAGGTGTGACGCGCTTTGTGAACGCGCAGCCAACAGTCCTGCAACATGTCCTCAGCGAAGGGCCGCGTTTGCAGCGGCCCGGCGAGGAACCGCAGCAACATCGGCGAGAGGCGTTCGACCAACTCGATTGTGGCGGCGCCGTCTCCTTGCTGATAGCCCTGCTTGAGGACGCGCAATCGTTCGGCGTCATGTTTATCCTTCGGCGGATCGGGCTGAGCAGCGCCCGAGTCACGATCGAGCGCCTTACCCACCGCACCACTTGATGATTCGCCGGAGCCGGACATTAAGTTACGGACACTGTGGCTGTCGGAGGAAGTTGAAGCCTAGGCTTCCTTGATCCAGGCGTACTTGGGATCATCCGCCCAAGCTCCATACGTACGGCCTTCGCCCGCCAAGATCCAAGTGTAGTTCAACGTATAGGCCGGGAACGCGACGACCGGGTGATATCCGCGCGGGATGATGACCGTGTCACCGTCCTCGACGGCGTAGGAGTGGTCGAAGGCCGGTCTGGGGTCATTGGGGTCGGTGTAGATGCGCATGAACCCGAACCCTTCCTTTGGGTCGACTTGAAAGAAGTAGACCTCTTCCATCGGGACTTCCCCGGGAGGGTTGTTGGCGTCGTGTTTGTGCGGCGGACAGCTCGACCAGCTTCCCGGGTCGTTCACGGTTTCGCCGGCGATGAGGCGATTGGCGTCGATGTTGTCGGCGATGTAGGTGTGGAGAGTGCGATGCCAGTTCTCGCGTCCGACGGGCTTGGTTTCGACCTGCTCGCGGGTCACGATCTGGGGCGCGACGCCGGCTTTGCCTTCGGCTCCGGCGATGCTGACGCGCCCTGCGCCATCGAGCAGCGTCATCTTGAGGGTGGCGTCGCGGGGGATGTAGAGCATCTCGCCGGGTTCCTTGGTCGAGGCCCGCGCGCGCGTTTCGGCTGTCAGATTGCCGCTTGCGGACTTAATTTCAACGCGCACGGGTCCGGAATAGAAGTCGACGGCGAGCTCTTCGTCACCGCTTTCGACGGTGAATTCACGCAGTGCGCCACCGAGTTCCACTACCTGGAAGGAGAGATATTGGAGGTCTTTGCCGCGCTCCACAATCGGATACACGCCGGGTCCGTCGATCGGAGATTTCGTTTGGAAGCTCATGGGTTCTTGTAGGAACTTTGATATTGTTGAGAGTTAACGAGCAGGCCGGTTCCGCATTTCGGGAGCCCTGCCCGCGCCACCGTCATTATGGCAAAAGAGAAAACATTGGCCTCGATCCTTGAGATCGGGATCGTCCCGATTGTACGAGCGGATTCAGCTGACCAGGCTATCGAGGCCGCGAAAGCCGTCTATCGTGGCGGCATTGGGGCGCTTGAAGTGACCATGACCGTACCGGGGGCCATCAAGGTTCTGGAGAAAGTCGCCGACGAGTTTGGGGACCGAATTGTGCTCGGTGCGGGCACCGTGCTCGACCCGGAAACGGCCCGCGCGTGCATGCTTGCGGGAGCGGAGTTTTTCGTGACGCCCTCGCTGAACGTGAAAACGATCGAGATGTGCCGGCGGTACTCGAAGCCGATCATGCCCGGCGTGCTTACGCCCACGGAAGTCATGACCGCCTGGGAAGCCGGCGCCGACATGGTTAAAATCTTCCCGTGCGGCAGCATGGGTGGACCGAGCTACCTCAAGGCCCTGAAGGCGCCGCTGCCGCAGGTACATATGGTGCCTACCGGAGGAGTGAGTCTCGACAACGCCGCTGATTTTCTCAAGGCCGGCGCGTCGGCGATCGCTGTGGGCTCCGACATGGTTAGCAAAAAGGCCCTGGAGTCGGGCGACTATGCCGCGATTGAAGAGGCCGCCAGACAGTTTCTGAAGGTCGTCGAAAAAGCTCGCGGCTAGTATCGACCGAAGGCTCCGCATCAGGTCTTGCCGCCCCCTCTATGCCGACCGGCATTGTTTCCGATCTACCTGAAGGCGCGAACGTCGTCGTGCTGCGGTTGCGGTCGCTGGGGGACATCGTCCTCACGACACCCGCGCTCTCGTTGCTGAAACAGACGCGCCCGGATTTGCGGATCACGGTGGTGCTCGCTGAGTCGTTCCGCGGTTTGCTCGACGGCAATACCGATGTCTCGAACGAGCTGATTCATGAGGGCTCGCGCTTGCCGGCGTTCAGTACGTTGCGGGCGATACGGAAGCTGAACCCGGCGCTTTGTCTCGATCTCTATGGGAAGACCTGGACATCCCGCTGCACGGCTCTTTCAGGCGCGCGGTTTCGCGCCGGGTTCGCACACGTGCGGGAGAGCTTCGCTTACAGCATCAAGATTCCGCGAGCCCAGGGCATTCTGGGCCGTGTGGACGACGCGCCTGTTCACACCGCCGAACATCTGGCCTCGACGATGTTCCACCTGGGCGTTCCCGTGTCCGATGTGCCGCCGGCGAAACTCCACGCCGAACCCCAACGCCGTGATCGGCCATACGCCGTGCTACACATTGCCGCGCTGTTCGCCACTAAGGAGTGGCCGCTCGATCGCTTCCGCGAGATCGCGCAGTTTCTCGAAGACAGATGCGGCCTCGAAGCGGTCTTCATTTCCGCGCCTGGCCGAAGTGACATGTTCGCGGACCTTGGCAATTTCACCTGCCTCGACAATCCCACACTTAGTGAGCTGAAATCGCTGATTGCCGGCGCACGGCTGTTCGTGGGCAGCGATTCGGGTCCGGCTCATGTGGCGGCGGCGTTCGGAATCCCGACGGTCGCGATCTTTGGATCGTCGAACTCCCGTATCTGGGGGCCGTGGCGGACGGTGAGCGCGGTTGTCGAAACGGCTTGGGATTGCAAGCCCTGCAAGGGAGACCGCTGTTACGAGTTCGATGAGCCGCGCTGTATTCTGTCGGTGGAGGGTTCTCAGGTCGAGACCGCGATTAATGATGTGCTTGCGCGAGCGGGCGCCGAGGTCACGCAATGACTGAATGGCTCCAATTGCTGCGTTTCACGCGGCCCTACGCGCTGCGACTGGTGGTCTCTGTCTTTCTGATGGCGCTGGTCGGCGCTTGCCATGGCTTGGTGGCGATTCTCGCCGAGCCTGTCTTTGACCGCATCCTCGATCCCGGTGCGGCTCCCGGTCCTGTTCCGCTTTATCAGATTCCGTTTACGGACTTTCAGCTTTCGCTGAACGACCTGTTGCCTTCGGGCGTTGACGACATTTGGTCTGTCGTGGCGTTCGGCATCGTCGGCGTCTTCCTCGTCAAAGGAATCTGCAATTACCTGGGTGCCTATCTCGTGAACTACGTTGGGCTGGCCGCCGTCCGTGACCTGAGGAATGAAATCTACGGCGTCGTCCTCAATCAGTCGCCGGCCTTCTTCCAGAAGACGCATACCGGGCGATTGATTTCATCGCTGGTCAACGACATCGAAAAGATTCAAGTCGCCATGTCGCATATCCTGGCGGATCTGCTGCGCCAAGGTTTCACGCTGATCGCGTTGCTGTGGGTGCTGGTTCAAACCGATTGGCAGTTGGCGGCTATCAGCCTGACGGTGCTTCCCTTCGTCGGATTGCCGACGGCGCGGATCGGCCGCCGTATCCGGAAGACGACGCGCAGCGCTCAGGACCACTTGGCGCGACTGACGCAGATTTTGCAGGAAACGATCAGTGGCAATCGAATCGTGAAGGCGTTCAGTATGGAGCGATTCGAGATGGACCGCTTCCATGAAACCGCACAGAACGTCTTTCGGGACAGCCTGCGTTACGTCAAGCAGCAGGGGATCGCGACGCCCTTAATCGAGATGTTCGGCGCTCTCACTATCGTGGGCCTGCTGACTTACGCCCGAGGCAAGATTCTCGCCGACCAGATGACACCCGGTCAATTTACGACGTTCATCATTGCGTTGCTGATGCTCTACCAGCCCGTGAAACGTCTCGCGGGCATCTACAACATTTTTCAGCAAGCGCTCGGTTCGGCCCAGCGCATTTTGGAGTATCGCGACCATCCACACGACGTTCGCGAGGCGGCTGATGCGGTTGCGATGCCACCCTTCTCCGACGCCATCACGTTCAGCGATATCAGCTTCCGGTATCCGGAAACTGCCGAGAGAGCGTTGTCGGATGTGTCCTTCACGGTTCGGCGCGGAGAGGTGCTGGCGCTGGTCGGCCCAAGCGGCTCGGGTAAGAGCACGTTGATGAATTTGTTGCCGCGCTTCTTCGATCCGTCGTCGGGCGAGATTCGGATCGACGGATATGACCTTCGGTCGTTGCGGCTGAGATCGTTAAGGGATCAGATTGCGATGGTCTCCCAGGAGACGTTTCTGTTCGACGAAACGGTTTCGCGCAACATCGCCTACGGCCGCCCGGACATCCCTAAAGAGGCCATCGCCAAAGCCGCGCAAGCCGCGGTCGCGGCCGAATTCATTGATGCGCTACCAGAGGGCTACGAGACGCACCTCGGCGAGCGCGGCCATCGGCTGAGCGGCGGGCAGCGGCAACGAATCGCGATTGCGCGTGCGATTCTCAAGAACACGCCCATACTGATTCTTGACGAAGCGACTTCGCATCTCGACAGCGAGTCGGAGATGCTGGTGCAGCGCGCGCTCGCTAACTTGATGGAGGGCCGTACTGTCGTCGTCAGCGCTCATCGGTTGTCCACGATTCGCAGCGCCGACCGGATTCTCGTGATGGATGAGGGGAGAATCGTCGATCAAGGGAGTCACGAGGAATTACTGGACCGATGCGCGTTGTACCGGCGGTTGTCGAAGTTGCAATCGGCCGGACAGGTTGCGGGGTAGTTACAACGATGGCAAGAAGCATGACAGGTTACGCCCGCGTGAGGGCGGAAACCGATGACCTCTCGATGACGATCACGCTCAAGAGTGTGAATCATCGGTTCATGGACATGCAGATCCGCATGCCGCCGGAGCTCGACTCGCTCGAGCCTCAGATTCGTCGGGTGGCGAAGGAGCATGTCCGCCGGGGGCAATTGCAACTGGGGATCATGCTGGACTGGAATGCGCCGGTTCAGGAGACACGTGTGAACCGTGCCCTAGTCGAAGGCTATGTGGCCGCGTTTCGCGAGATTGCCGAGCAGCAGAAGGTTGCGGCCGAGCCGGATCTGAATGCGTTATTACGGGTTCCCGGCGCGGTGACGATTGTCTCCGGTGAACTAGATGCGGAACGACGCGCGCTACTCGAAGAAACCCTCACCAATACTCTGGTGGATGGGCTCAAGGCTCTCAACGAGACTCGGCAGACTGAGGGCGCGGGGATCGTCGATGACCTCAACAAGCGTGTGAAGAACATTGGGGATTCGGTTGAAGAACTGCTGACCGTCCGCGAGGACACGATCAAGCACTTTCAAAGCCGCCTTGAGGAAAAGCTCACCGAACTGCTGGACCGCGTTGAGGTCGAGCCGCAGCGAATTCTGCAGGAAGCGGCGATTCTGACCGACCGGGCTGACATCAACGAAGAAATTCAGAGACTCCGGTCGCACATGGAGCGCTTCGCCGAACTGATCAACGGCGATGGCGAGATCGGGAAGCAGATTGACTTTATCGCACAAGAGCTGAATCGCGAGACGAATACGATTCTTTCGAAGAGCTCTGCGCTGGGCCAAGCAGGCATCGCGGTCAGCGAAATTGGCGTACGGTTGAAGGGTGAGATCGACAAGATTCGCGAGCAGGCGCAGAATCTGGAATAATCCTAAGCTGTGAGTGTTGTTCTCATCATCTCGGCCCCGTCGGGCTCCGGTAAGTCTACTCTCGCCCGCCGGCTGATCGATAGCGACCCCAAGCTGGACTTTTCAACATCGGTAACGACGCGGCAGCCGCGACCGGGAGATGAAGCGGGCAAGAGCTATCGGTTCGTCTCAGAAGAAGAGTTTCTGGCGATGCGCGACCGCGACGAGTTGCTCGAGTGGGCGGAGGTTTTTGGGAACTATTACGGAACGTCGACCGAGGTGCTCGAGCAGGCCCGTGAAAGCGGTCACGATTTACTCCTGGACATCGACGTACACGGTGCGGGACAATTAAAGGAGCGGCTCTCGGAAGCAGTCACTGTCTTTATCCTCCCGCCGTCCCGAGAAGAACTGGAAAAACGGCTCCGCAAGAGGTCGTCGGACTCGAACGATGTGATCGAGCGGCGATTGGGGGAGGCCGCGCGGGAAGTAGAGAATTACGCCGAGTACAACTACGTTCTCGTAAATGATCGGCTTGACGAGACGCTGGAGCAACTCCGAAGCATCCTCGTCGGGGAACGTTGCCGTCAAAGACAAATGGCGGACCGGATTGAATCGATACTGGAGACCTTCCAGGTAGGAACAAAGATATGAGTGAAGAAGAAGTTAAGCTAAGACCAGGCGACGAAGGATGGGTGAAGCCGCCCGATCAACCGTGGTTCATTCCGAACGACGAGAACGAAGGCGTCTACCGGTTCATCATTGCCGCCTCTCGCCGGGCCCGCCAACTGCAAGCCGGCGCGCGTCCTACGATTTCGACCACGTCGCGCAAGCCCACGAAGATCGCGATGGAGGAGGTCCGGCTTGGCAAGATTTCTGTCGATCTCGATCCGAAGGATCCGGAACCCGTCGTGGAGCTGGAACCAGCAGTCGAAGACGCCGAAGAATAGGCATCTCGCTTACTGAACGGCCGTTCTCATTAAGCGCCGTTCTGCAGCACAACCAGGCGGCGATCATACACCTGCTGGAACGCTCCTTCGACCTGCTGGGCGGCCCACTGCTCCAAGTCCACTTCCTCTGATGCGACGAGTTGTAGCTCGACTCGTGACCGCCGCACGCGTACCCGTACGTCCGAAACACGCTGTTCGCGACTACGGTCAAGGCTGTCCGCCAAGCGAAGTGCCGGAATCAATCGCTCGACTATTCGCTTATCGTCGTCCGTCAAGGCCTTGAAGTTGTCGTGATTCGGCGACGGAAGCGCCTTGCGGTGGTATCGGCAAAGGTTGGCTACCAACATCCGCTCGCGCGCCGTGAAGCCCGCCAGGTCTGAATTGGCCACTAGATAGTAAGAGTGCTTGTGGTGACGCGAGTCGCTGACGAAGTGTCCGATGTCATGGAGATACGCGGCTGCTTCGAGATAACGGCCCGCCGACCCCGGCAACTCATGGAGGGGCTGCAGGGACTCGAAAAGCGTAACGGCCATGGCGGCCACCTTGTCAGCATGACGGAGCGGGACGCCGTAGTGCCGCGCCAGGTCACGAACAACGCGGCGGCGGTCGTCGTCGAGCCGCGACGAACGAGCTTCGGCATCCGCCTGGGCCAAGTCCGCGATCAATCCGTCGCGCAAACCGGCGCGCGAGTAGTAGAGTGAAGGGAGCCCGAAATCGTCGAGGATGCGGCGAAGCACCGCGCATCCGGCGATGATCACTTCCGCGCGGCGCGGGCCGATCCCCGGCGTGAGACGGCGCTCCTCCAAGCCGCGTCGCGAGAGGTTCGCATAGAGCCGGCCCAACTGGGCCTTCGAGATGCGGACCCGGTCGACCAGTTCTCGGCGCGAGCGCGGAACCCGGTGTGCCGCGCAAACCACGGCCGATGCGGTCGCGGCGGTAGCGATCGTACGCCTAGGCCGGTCTGATCCGAAGGCCTCGACGACGGGCCGTAGCTTCTCCTCGATGTATTCGTCGAGTTGACGAAGGTGCCGTTCGGTCGGCGGGTCATCTTTCAGGAACGTCCGCGTCAGGCGAACCGCGCCCAACGGCTTTGAGAAGGCGGCCTTCCAGTGTCCGTGGTGGCCCTGGATCAATTCGGCGCTGCCGCCGCCGATGTCGACGATGAGAATGTCGTCCTTCGGATGCGGCCATTTACTTTCGACGCCGAGGTGGATGAGGCGAGACTCTTCCTGTCCGGAAATGACGTCGACGTCATTTCCCAACGCGGTTAGCGCGGCAGCGAGAAACTCGTTCTGGTTTCTGGCGTCGCGGACGGCGCTTGTCGCTACGGCGCGGACTTTCTCGACCCCGTGCTCAGCCAACGTCTTCGCCATCCTGGAGAGGACGTCGATCGTTAACTCGAGCGCTTGGTCATTGATTCGGCCCTCACCGAAGACGGAATCGCCCAGCCGCGTGACGTGCCGGTCTTCCGCGAGAATGCGAACGGGACCACCGGCCCCGACCTCGGCGGCCTGCATTCTTATTGAGTTGCTGCCGATGTCGACGGCGCCGTAGTTAGCCATACCTCACCACCTGACGATCGAAGCACGCAGCGGGACCGCTATGACGTCGTTGCGCTTGCTTGCCGTACTCACTGTGCCGTCAAGAACACCTCCGCGCGCCAAACAGCGCGCGCCTCGTCCTGACGATCCGCTTACGCACTTCGCCTCGCCACGTCGCGAGATATGCCGGCTCAGCATGGAATGTTATATTACCCGTTTGACCCTGTTAGCAGATGGCGCAATTCCTTCCTAACCGCCACCGCGGAAAACTTATCGTCGTTGAAGGCATTGACGGCTCCGGCAAATCCACACAACTTGCCCTATTGACCCAGTGGTTGCGCTCGCAGGGTATCGCCGTGGCATTCAGCGAGTGGAACTCGTCGTCGCTCGTGCGTGGCACGACTCGCCGGGGCAAGAAGAAGCAGATGTTCACCCCGACGACGTTCAGCCTCATCCATGCAACGGATTTTGCTGACCGTTCCGAGCGCTACTTGGTTCCGATGCTCAAGGCCGGGGCCGTTGTTTGCGCGGACCGCTATGCGTTCACGGCGTTTGCCCGCGATGTGGCTCGAGGCGTGAGCCGCCGCTGGGTGCGCAATTTGTACAGCTTCGCGGTGCGGCCGAGCATCGCATTCTATTTCAGCGTGCCGCTCGATGTCGCTTTGGAACGCATCTTGGGTGGCCGGGCGACGCTCAAGTTCTACGAGGCGGGTATGGACCTCGGTTTGAGCCGCGATGTCGAGGAGAGCTTCCGAATTTTTCAGGGCCGCATTCTGGACGAGTACGAAGCGATGACCAAGGAAGTCGCCTTTCATGTGATCGATGCCACGCAGTCGATCGAAGACCAGCAACAGCAGATGCGCGAGATAGTCCTCAATCAGATCGGCGAAAGCCTCAAGGACGGCGTTATTCGCGTCCCAGCCGGGGGAGAGCATGGCTTCCAGACGAAGACCGCTTGAGTTCTATGACGAGCCGCTCTCGGGCGTCGACTGCTCGGAATTGCGCGGCAAGCTAATCGTGGTCGAGGGGCCTGACTCTGTGGGCCGGTCGACCCAGATCGCTCAACTACGCTTCTGGCTGGAGGAGCAAGGCCACGCCGTGATTGACACTGGTATGGCGCGCTCGGCGCTCACCAAGAGGGGTATTCAGCAGGCAAAGGAAGGGCATACGCTCGGCCCGACCACAATGACGCTGTTCTACGTGACCGACTTCGCTGACCGTCTGGAGAACGAGGTTATTCCGGCCTTGCGCGCCGGGTTCGTTGTATTAACCGACCGCTATATCTTCTCGATGGTGGCGCGCGCCATCGCGCGTGGGCAGGACCGCAAATGGATCGAGCAGGTCGCCGGGATCGCGCTGGTCCCGCATGCGATTTACTACTTGCGCGCTGAGATTGATGACCTTGTGGCGCGCGTTGTTGTTGGCCGTGGCGCCTTTGAGTATTGGGAAAGCGGCATGGACGTGCCGATCGGCCGCGACCGCTATGAGAGCTTCGTGAAGTATCAGCGGCGCGTGATCAAGGCTCTCGACGAAATGGCCGAGGGCTACCACTTCACGCAGATCGACGCGACCAAGTCGCCGGAGCAGATCTTTCGGCGTTTGCAGCGATCGATTAGGCGCGTGATGGGCCACAAGCGCGGGGTCCGCGACATCGCGATCGCGTAGGCTGACTCCCGAGCTTCTTTCGCGGTTTCTCAGATCCCTGGTACGGGGAACTGTGTGCACATCTCCTCGACTTCGCCGCGAATGGAGGTGAGCTTGGCTTCGTCCCCGTGGTTCTTGAGGGCGCTGACCATCCAGCCCGCGAGGCGCTTCATCTCGTCTTCATTCATGCCGCGTGTCGTGGCGGCGGGTGTCCCGAGGCGAACGCCGCTCGGCCGGAGCGGCGGGTTGGGGTCGTCTGGAATGATCTGCTTGTTGGTGGTGATGGAGACCGCGTCGAGAGTCTCCTCCCCAACGCGGCCGTCGATCCCGAAGCTCGAGACGACGTCGATCACCATCATGTGATTCTCGGTGCCGCCGGTGATGAGTTTTGCCCCTTGCTCCATTAGGGCGTCGGCGAGCACTTTAGCGTTGGCCAGGACTTGCCGGCAGTACTCCTGAAATTCGGGTTGCTGTGCCTTGCCGAGGGTAACGGCGACACCGGCGATCTGGTTCATGTGGGGTCCGCCTTGCAAGCCGGGGAAGACGGACTTGTTGAGTTGTTTCGCGAACTTCTTTTTGGCGACAATCATGCCGCCGCGTGGACCCCGCATGCTCTTGTGCGTCGTCGTCGTAACGAAGTCGAACCCGGCGTCACACGGATTCCTCATCGCGCCGCCGGCGATCAGTCCGCCGATATGCGAGACGTCGGCCATGGTGAGCGCGCCGACCTCATCCGCGATCTCTTTGAACTTGGAGTAGTCGTAGTCGCGGGGATAGGAAGAGTAGCCGCACAGCACGATCTTCGGTTTGGCTTCGAGGGCGGTTGCGCGCAGGGCGTCGAAGTCGATGCGGCCCTTTTCCTCGGGGAAGGTCTTGTAGCGAATGAAGTTGTAGATCTTGCCCATGTGCGAGACGGGCGAGCCGTGGGTCAGGTGGCCGCCGTGAGAAAGCTCCATGCCCAGAACGGTGTCGCCGGGTTGTAGAAACGCCATGTAGACGGCCTGGTTCATTGGCGAACCGGACAGGGGCTGCACGTTGGCGTACTCGGCCCGGAAGAGGGCCTTGGCGCGGTCGCGGGCAATGGTCTCGATGACGTCGGTGTACTCTTGTCCGCCGTAGTAGCGGCGGCCGGGATAGCCTTCGGAATACTTGTTCGTGAAGACCGAGCCGAGACAGGCAAGCACTTCCGGATAGGTGTAGTTCTCGGAAGGAATCAGCTCGATGCCCTTTTTCTGGCGCGCTTCCTCGCCCAGCATGGCGTTGTAGATATCGGGGTCGGACTGCTTGAGCAGGTCGCGGTGGGATGTCATCGGTTCGGTGTCTCCAATAAAAAAGCCTGGGCTCACAATCGAGGGTGCCCAGGCGAACGGCTATTTTTCACACCGCGCTCCATCGTGGTCGGATCCACTTTCACTCGCCAGTCGCGCAGCTCGGTCTGAAAAGTAATCCTCAGTTATACTCCGGCGTGCGTTCGGCTGCAACTGCTCAGGAGATTTGAGGCCTTTCCGCGGGCTGCATCCGCGACACCATCTTCTCGTTTGCCCTGGTGGGTCGAGCGCCGCGTGTTATGATTCACTCGTTTCGGGAGAAGTGTAGACACTATGCAACGACGTCTGTTTCTTTATCAAACGCTGGGAGCCTTGGGATTGAGTACGGCCTGCTCGTTGCCTGAGCCGGAGCCGGAGGTCGAAGCGGCCACGCTCAACGAGACCAATCTCGCCGAGGCCGAGGCCCACATCCAGAAATGGGTGGGCGATGGAAAGCTACGCGCCGCAAGCCTGACTGTCGGGCGCGGCGACACGAGATTCGCACAGGGTTTCGGCACGGCCCAGGACAACGCCGACACGATCTTTCTACTGGCATCAATTACCAAGCCGATGACCGCCGTTGCGATGATGGTCCTGGCTGATCGGGGAGAACTGGCTCTGGGGGACCCGGTGCACAAGTTCATCCCGGAGTTCACCGAAGGCGACCGCAAAGACATCACGATCAAGGACATTCTGTGCCATACGTCGGGACTGCCGGATCAACTCCCCGAGAACGTCGAACTCCGCAAACGTCACGAGCCGCTCGAAGAGTTCGTGAAGCTTGCGATCAAAACTCCGCTGCTGTTCAAGCCGGGCACCGAGCAGAAGTATCAGAGCATGGGACTGCTGCTGGCGTCGGAAGTGGCGCAGCGCATCACGAAGAAGCCTTTCCGGGAGTTTCTCAAGGAAGTCGTGTTTACGCCGCTCGGGATGAATCAGACCGCGCTTGGGCTGGGCGACTTCAAGATTCCCGAGACGGCGCAGTCGCAGATTGACGCGGCGCCGGCGCTCTACGGCGGGGGCGACAACAGCAGTTGGGACTGGAATAGCCTTTACTGGCGTGATCTTGGCGCGCCATGGGGCGGGGCCCACTCGACTGGCAGTGACTTGACGAAGATGCTGGAGTACTTCCTGCATCCCGATGACCGTGTCTTGAAGCCCGAGACGGCACGCTCGATGATCGTCAACCATAACGGAGACCTGCCCCCCTGGGGCATCGGCTTTGGCGTTGCGCCGGGGTCGTTCGCCAAGGGCTGCTCGAACAAGACGTTCGGCCACTCTGGTGCGACGGGCACGCTGTTTTGGGCGGACCCCGAGACCGAGATGACTTTCGTCATGCTGACGACACTCCCGTCGAATGTCTCGCGCGAGCCGTTGATCAATCCCGTGTCGGACATGGTGTCCGAGGCCGTCGCCGCTAACGCCTGAGGTTGCGGGTGACGCGGGCACGCGTTCCGCGGCGCAGTCCCCATGAGTCTGATCCGAAGAGCCGAGCGGTACTTCGAATTCGAAGCGCTCGGCACGAACTGGCGCACCGAGATTCTCGCCGGTGTGACCACGTTTCTGACGATGTCGTACATCGTCTTCGTCAACCCGGCGATTCTCCGCGACGCCGGTATGCCCGTCACCGGCGTTGGTGTCGCGACCTGTGTGGCCGCCGCGCTGGGCAGTTTGATGATGGGGCTGATCGCGCGCTACCCCATCGCCCTCGCACCCGGCATGGGCATCAATGCCTACTTCACCTACACGGTGGTCATCGGAATGAACGTGCCCTGGCAGACGGCGCTGGGAGCGGTCTTTCTGTCGGGCATCATCTTTCTTGCCCTCACCGCGGCAGGGCTTCAACAGGCGATTGTACGGTCGATCCCGGCGAGCCTGCACGCAGCCGTGGCGGCGGGCATCGGGCTCTTCCTGGCGCTGATCGGCATGCAGAATGCCGGCATCGTTGTTTCGCACGAAGTCACGATGGTGAGCTTGGGAGACCTAACACGCTCCTCGACGGCGCTCGCTCTGTTTGGGCTGTTGCTGATTAGCGCGCTGACGGCTTGGCGGGTGAAGGCGGCGATGGTGCTGGGGATTCTCGGGACGACGGTTCTGGCGATTCCGCTGGGGCTGGTGCAATGGAATCCGTCGTCCTACGCCTGGGCCGATCTATCCGCGACGGCTTTCGAGTTGGATATCGGTGGGGCCGTCAGCTTGGGGCTGCTCGAGATCGTTTTTGTGTTCTGGTTCGTTGACTTGTTCGACAACGTGGGTACGCTGGTTGCCATCGGCAAGAAGGCGCGCCTGTTCGAGAGTGAGAAGCGCATTCCACGCCTTGGCCGGATTCTGGCGACCGACGGTGTCGCCAGTACGGTGGGCTCGGTGCTAGGGACATCGACTGTGGTCAGCTACATCGAAAGTGCAGCGGGCGTCGCCGCGGGCGGTCGCTCGGGTGTGACCGCGGTGGTCGTCGGCTTGTTGTTTCTGCTTGCGCTCGTGGTGACGCCCGTGATCGGTGTTCTCCCGAAGGCGGCGACCGCGCCGGCGCTGATCGTTGTCGGCGCGCTGATGCTTTCATCGGTCCGGGATATCGACTGGGACGACGTCACTGTCGCCATCCCTGCTTTCCTCACCCTGACGACGATACCGCTGAGTTACAGCATCGCCAGTGGCTTGGCGATCGGCTTCATTTCTCACACCGCCCTGAAGGTCCTCAGCGGCGAATACCGGCGGATTGGTTGGCTGGTTTACGTCTTGACGGCGCTGTTTGTGCTGCGGTTCATCTATTTGGGTTCCGGGGGTTAGTGGGCTGGAGATTGTCGGCGTTTGCGGATGGCGGGAGCTTTCCGCGCCTATCGGCACGGGCCGCCGGATTGACATCCGCCGCTCCGTTGCTACTGCTTGGCACGAAGGATGGTGCTGTGCCGACGGAGTGTGTACGCGTTGGGCTTGGTCAACGCAGGCTGACGCCTGCGGCTCTGAGCTTCTGCTACGGGTCTCGCTTTTGCCACAAGTCAACCTTTTCAAGGTAGAATCGGCCCGGTATGATCGGCCGCGCCATCTCGGACTACAAGATCACCGAAAAACTCGGTGAGGGCGGGATGGGTGTTGTCTATAAGGCCGAGGATACGTCCTTAGACCGCCCGGTTGCGCTGAAGTTACTCGCCGCCCACCTGGTCGCCGACGAGGATGTGCGCAAACGCTTCGAGCGCGAGGCCAAGGCCGCCGCTGCTCTCAACCATCCCAATATTTGCACCGTTTACGAAATCGCTGAAGACAACGCCCGGACCTTCATCGCGATGGCCTTCCTCGAAGGCGAAGGTCTCGATAAGAAAATCGAAGCCGGTCCGCTGAAGTTCAAGGACGCGCTTAACATCGCCATCCAAGTCGCCCAGGGACTGCAAGCGGCCCATGAGAAGAAGATTGTCCACCGCGACATCAAGCCCGCCAACCTGATGGTCACCAGCTCGGGGTCAAAGCAGCACGTCACCATCATGGGCTTCGGCCTGGCCCAGCTCGCCGACCGCTCCAAGCTCACCAGCATGGACGAGACGATGGGGACCGTCACCTACATGTCCCCGGAGCAGACCTACGGGGCGGATATCGATCATCGCTCGGATATCTGGTCGCTCGGCGTCGTGATCTATGAGATGGTCACCGGCCAGCAGCCGTTCAAGGGCCACTACGACAAGGCCGTGATGTATTCCATCACGAACGAAGAGCCGGAGCCCATGACCGCCCTCCGCACCGGCGTACCCATGGAACTGGAGTGGCTGGCAAACAAGTGCCTCGCCAAGGACATCGAAGAACGCTACCAGCACACTGACGAGCTGCTCCTCGATCTGCAAGGCCTGAGGAAGAAGCTCGAATCCGGCAAATCAACGATCATGCCCGCCGGATCTGTAGGGGCACGGCATGCCGCGCCCGCGCCGTCTCAGCAGACCGCTGGAACACGGGCACAGCATGCTGTGCCCCTACATTCCGCAATGGATGCCTCCGAGCGTGCTCAACGGCGCAAGCTGGTACTCGCGCTTGGCGCGGGTGCGCTGGGCGTGCTTTTGGCACTTGTGTTCGCCTTCTTTCCCCTGTTCGCACCCGCCCCTGTCACCGAGGCCCGGGTGTGGCGATTCTCGATCTCTCCTGACAACCTCACTCCTTACAACCGAGCCAGCGGCGGCATCTCCCCCGATGGAAAGTACGTCATCTACAGAACCGCAACAGAAGGTGAGCGCGCGCTCTGGTTGCGCCCCTTGGATAGCGAGACGCCCCGCAAGCTGGAAGGCACAGAAGGCGCTGGCGGCAACTGGTCACCGGACAACAAGTCCATCGTGTTCGGGACGGACCGTGAGCTGAAACGGATCTCCATCGATGGAGGCGCATCGATCACGCTGTGTCAGTTACCGGCGACTGGAGGGTACGCGTTTCTTGGCGCTTCGGGGAGTCCCGATGGCAGTCGAATCGTCTTCTCTTCGGGCTTGAAGCTGTACGAGATTGCCGCCCGCGGCGGCGAACCCAAGCTCCTCTTTGAGCCAGATGAGTCCGAAGGGATGGTGTACTTTATCTCTCCGCATTTTCTGCCTTCTGGCGGCGTCTCCGCGGGTCTGCTCTACACTGCTGCGTCGATTCCGGCTGACTTCAGGGTGTGGCTGCTGGACTTCAAAACGGGTGAGCACCGCCAACTGACACCCGGCGCTGGTGCGGTCTACTCGAACAGCGGACATTTGATCTACCAGCCCGGCAACGATACCGATACCGGGTTACGAGCCCTGCCTTTTTCGGTCGAGAATCTGGCGGTTACCGGAGAGGCCTTTCCGATCGAGGAATCCGGTCACAGGGCCAGTATCGCCGCCGACGGCACGCTGGCCTACTACGATTCCGGAACCACCAGGTCTCTTCCAGCCCAACTCGTTTGGAAGGATCGGTCCGGCACAACACTGAGCACGATCAGTCAACCGCAAGTAGGACTTCGAGATCCGAGCCTGTCCCCGGATGGACATCGGGTGGCGGTTAGGGCCGTAGAAGATGGCAACCAAGACATTTGGCTGCATGAGGTCAACCGTCTCGTCAAGACTCGCTTGACATTCGACGAGAGTCAGGATGCTGTCCCCAGGTGGCTGCCATCCGGTGACGCCATCTCATTTGCTTCGGACCGGTCGGGAGACAGCGAACTTTATCTGCGGCGGGTCGACGGAAACAGCCCAGCCGAGCCATTACTGAACCCCGACCCATCCGTTCGGCGTATGCTGACCGACTGGTCCGACGATGCTCGTCTGGCCTTGTACTATGAGCGGCCCGCGTCCGAAATCGGAGTTCATGACCTTTGGTGCCTGGAGCGCCGCGATGACGGCAGCGGGTACGAAGCCGTGCCCTTCTTGCAGACACCGTTCAGCGAGGCCGGGGCGGTATTCTCGCCCGATGAGAAGTGGGTAGCCTCTGTATCCAACGAATCGGGGCGTTACGAGGTTTATGTTCGATCGTTCCCCGATGGCGGAGGGAAACAGCAAGTCTCCGTCAACGGTGGAGCTGGTCTACGCTGGAGCCAGGCAGGCGAGATCTTCTACGTGGAAGATTCCACTTTGATGGCGGTCCCTGTCTCGACAGGTCCTACTCTGGCCGTCGGCCAGCCCCTACCGCTCTTCTCTGGGGTTGGTGGGGGCCGGGTCCCCACGTACGATGTTACTCCCGACGGTCAGAAAATTGTGCTGCCAGAGGCAGCGGAAACCGAAGCGAGCACCGAAGCAGATCCCGCCAACCGGCCGCGGACCTCCATCCGCATCGTCCGAAACTGGTACGAAGAGTTCCGCGACCGCGAGCAGGGAATACCTGTTGTTCGCAAGGGGGCTGACGTTGTCGGGTCGCGACTCTTCGTGATTCAGGTATGCGGGTCCTTGATTGTCGGTGTTTGCGGATGGCGGGAGCTTTCCGCGCCTATCGGCGCGGGCCGCCGGATTGACATCCGCCGCTCCGTTGCTACTGCTTGGCACGCAGGATGGTGCTGTGCCGACGGAGTGTGAAGGCGTTGGCGGTTTGGTCAACGCAGGCTAACGCCTGCGGCTCCGAGTTGCGTGTCAGGGCTCAGGCTAAAATATAGTAAAGAATAGACATTCATGTGTAATTATGGTTAATCGCCTATAATGGGCTTCGCTGAACGTTGTACTGTCGATGTCTGTTCTTGCCTGCCAGCACACTTGCCGCATGTGTGGCGGCGCGAACGCCCACTTGATGCTGGCCGACGACCGCCACTACTACGTCGTCAAGTTCCGCAATAATCCACAGCATCCGCGCATTCTCGTCAATGAGTTGATCTCGTACACCCTGCTGGACTACCTGCAACTCCCCGTGCCCAAATGGGACATCATTGATGTGCCGGCGGAGTTGATCGAGGCTTCTCCGGAGATGACGATGGAGGTGGGCCGGAACGATCGGCGGTGCGAGGCGGGTTTGCACTTCGCGTCACGGTTTCCCGTTGACCCGCGGAAGCGGGCTGTGTACGATTACCTGCCTTGGTCGCTGCTGCAACTTGTGATCAACCTGCGGATGTTTTGTGGGATGGTGGCGTTTGACAAGTGGGTGAGCAATGCGAATGGGCGGCAAGCGGTGTTCTTCAGGGACCGCGCGAGCCACTGGATCTTGCCGGAGGATGTTTCGTCGGGAATAGCTCCGCGTTCTCTGGCCTATGCGGCAAATATGATCGACCACGGTTTCGCGTTCAATGCGCAGAACTGGGAGTTCCCTGATTCGGCGGAGCGGGGCCTCTATAGCCGCCGCGAAGTGTATCGGGATGTCGCGGGGCTCGACGATTTCCAGCCCTGGCTGGGGCGCATCGAGGATTGCCCCCCTGAGGTGCTTGACGACGCCGAAGACGTTCTGGGGCGGAGACGCCCCGGCCGAGATCGATAGGTTGTTTGACACCTATGTGGGCACGCCCAGACCGCGGGGCGATGCTGCCCAAAGCGAAGGGCCCACCGCCGGAACCCGGGCGGCGCTACGAGCGGCGATGGACGCCGGCTTCCGGCGGCACTACCTGCTGGGCGGCGATAGAGGACTTCAAGCGGACCCCTCGGTGCAGTTCGGCGGGCACAGAATGCGGTTCACGTTTGACTACTCGTATCGCCCGAACGGAACGACGACCTACGTGCATGGCATCGCGGTTCGCAACGAGATCAACGACGCCGCCAAGCTGTCGTTTGTCTTCGAACGCCTGCGGCAACGTGAAGAAGGCTTGGCGCTTGCCGCCGTGTTGGGCGATGGCGTGCAGGACGATACCGCCGAACTGCTTGCGGCGAGCGGCGCGGTGATGTGGCCGATGGCGAAGGTTGACGAGTTGGCCGGGGCGATCCGGGGCGAACTGGGCTTGTAGTCGGACGGCGCGATCCTGAGGGCTACGCGGCCAGGTCGTCGGGGCTGGTCGCTCCGTAGAATTCGAACCAGGGCCTGGCTGCCTTGAGGCAATCGTTCACGTTGTTGATGTTCGTCACGCCTTGGTCGAGCATCCACTCTTCGAGAGCCGCGGGACCGCTCTTGCCGTAAACAGGGATGCCTTCCTTCCAGGTGGCGCGGCCGCATAGGACGCCTGAGAAGCTGACTCCCGCTTCCGCCGCCCAGCGCAGCGATTCGGTGAACTGCTCGTTGCTGACCCCGGCGCTGAGGTAGATGAACGGCCGGGCCGCGAGCTCGGCCGCCTCGCGGAAGTGCTCAAACGTTTCTTCCTTGCTGTACGCTTTCTGTCCGGTGTAGACGTCCGCGCCTTCGGCGAACGCCAAGTTGACGGGGACTTCGACCTTCAGCACATCAACGTGGTACTGATCTTTCGAGAACTCCCGCATGCTGCCGCTGACCACGGCCGGCTTCTTCTTTGCGAACTCCAGGCCTTTCTCGTCTCCACCCTCGTGATCGTAGCCGACGAATTCGAGGAAAAACGGAATGTCGCGCGTGACGCACTCGGCGCCGATGCGTTCGACCCAGGCGTGCTTTTGGGCGTTGATCGAGTCCTCTTCAAACGGTGTGTAGTAGAGCAGAATCTTGACGGCGTTCGCGCCCATCTCTTTGAGGTTGCGGACGGAGACATCCGGGAGCAGAAACGGCAACCGGCCGGGCTGGGTGTTGTCATATCCGGACTCTTCGTAGGAGAGCAGCAGGCCGGCATTCGAGGAGCGGGCTTCCGCAGCCGGCAGACCCCATTGCGGGTCGAGCAGGATGGCGCTGGCGTGCGGCGTCAGAACCTTCGAGACGGCGACCTTGAACTCCGACATCATCTCGTCGGTGACATCGCCGGGGTCGATGCCCTTGGCGGCGCCGATGGCTTTCTTGAGCGAGCCTCGCTGATCCATCGCGGCGGCGGCGATTACGCCTCGGTCATTGGTGAGGGCCTTGAGATTAGCGATTTTTCCTGGGGTGAGTACGGTTGGCATTGCGGAAGCTCCTGGCGGACGGGGGGAGTGTCATTCTTCTTCTGTTTGAAGGGCCCTCAGAGATGACAGTCTCTCAAGATATCTTCTCGCCGAGAGAATGTCGAACGCGATTTGCTGTTTGAGACTGTCGGCGGAGTCAAATCGTTTCTCCGGGCGCAGACGCTGGTAGAGGGTCACGTGAATGCTCTCAGGCCGCGCGCCCTCCCATTCATCTAGCACGTGGGTCTCCACGGAGAGGTTGCCGCCGCCGAAGGTCGGCCGGTACCCGATGTTCGAGATCGACTTCCACGTCCTGTTGGTCTCGGGGTCGCAGGTCAGCGTGACGTAGACGCCGGTCGGAGGCAGGACCTCCGCGTCAGGCTTGATGTTCAGGGTCGGTACCGTTTCGCGCGTCCCCACGCCGTGGCCTTTCACAATCGGCCCTTGAAGGCTGAAGGGACGCCCTAGAAGGCGCCGGGCGAGCCGTAGGTCTCCGGCGGACACGGCCTCTCGGATGCGCGTACTGCTGACAACCTGCCCACCAACCTGGACGGCGGGAACGGCCTCGGCCTCAAAACCCAGTTCCGCGCCGAGGGCCCGCAGGAGGGTGAAATCACCCGCTTGGCGGCACCCAAACCGAAAGTTTTCGCCAACCACGACGGCGCTGGCGCGTAGCCGGTCGACAACCACCTGCCGGACAAACTGCTCCGGAGCGAGCGCCGCAACTTCCGGTGTAAAGCGCATCACGATCCCTGTGTGGAGGCCGAGTTGTTCGAAGCGTTGGAGGCGCTCGGCGGGTAGCGAGAGAAGTGCCGGTGCTTGTTCGGGGCGGACGACTCTCGTTGGATGCGGGTCGAAAACGAGGGCTGAGGCTTCCGTCCCTAGCGTCTCGGCCCGCTTCAGGGCGCGCTGGAGGATGGCGGTGTGGCCGCGGTGCACGCCGTCAAAGTTGCCGATCGTGACGACGCTCGGCGTCAGGTCGGCCGGCACTTGATCGAGTCCCCAGTATGACTTCATGTCTCTCTTATGAATCGGAGCGCGCGACTTCGAGCCGGAGGCCGTCGTGCGCTAGTTGGACGTTTTGCGGCAGAGACTCATTGGTCTCGCGGTGTGGAAGGTCGTGGCAGATGTGTGTAAAGAACGCGCGCTTCGGTTGTAGGCGGTCCACCCAGGCCAGGGCTTGATCAACCGAGGTGTGCATGGGATGAGGCTCATGGCGGAGCGCGTCGAGAAACAACACGTCGAGACCGCGGAGTTTCGCGAGCGACTCCTCGGGAATATCACTATGGTCGGTGAGGTAGGCGGCGTTCCCGAATCGATACCCCATTACCGTCAGCGGACCGTGCTTGATCGGAATCGGCTCGAACCGCATCCCGAACAGGTTGAGATCATTACCGTTGAGCTCGTGGGCCTCGACGCGGGGGACACCGCCCGGGTGCCGGCCTTCTCCTTCAAAAGCGTAACGGAATATACGTCGCAGATCGCGCAGGGTTTCGGGCATGCCGTAAACCGGAATCCGCTCCGGCCGCCCGTAATTGAACGGCCGCAGATCGTCTAACCCCATGATGTGATCGGCGTGGGCGTGCGTGTAAAGGACGGCATCCAGCCGCTTCATCCCGGCGTTGAGCGCCTGCTGGCGCAGATCGGGTGTGGTGTCGATGAGAACGTTACGGTCCTGGCCATTGTCGGAAAACGTGACAAGGATCGACGGACGCAGCCGCTTATCCCGGGGGTCGTCGGAGCGGCACACGGCGCACGAGCATCTGATCGTGGGGACGCCAACGCTCGTACCCGATCCGAGAACAGTGATCTGGAGTTGGGTCGCCATGCCGAATATAGAAAGGGTTTCGCGCAAAACGAGCGATGCGCCACCCGCTACCGTCCGCCTAGCCTTTGGCCTTGGCGTTGATCTCGTTCACTCGCTGCACGTACCGGAACCGCAGTTCGGTCACCATGTTATCGAGTTGCCGGGACTCCTCCATGGTGAGGTTCCCTTTCGTCTTTTCCTGCAGCACCACGAGCAGGTCGATCGTGTGGCGAGCCATGTCGAGATCCGGAGCGGGTGCATCGGCGGCTTCCGGCCCGGCCAGTTTCATCTGGACTTGCATCCCGAGCGACATGACCAGCAACTCGAAGCTCGCCGTGGGAATCGGCGGCATCTGCGACGAAGCAGCGAAATCCGTGGCGGCCTGAGTCGGCTCAGCCGGTTCGGTGGTTGCCTCAACGGACGGCTCGGAGGCAGCGGCTTCTTGTGGCTCGGAGGCCTCCGGGTTATCCACGGGCTCACCGTCGGCGGAGAAGCGCCTGCTATCTCTCACCTTGATGGAGGGTTTTTCCTCTTCTTCACTCATCACGCTTATTTTAGCAATGTGGCTCGTTTGGTAGTCTCATCGGGCATCTCGGAGTAGGGGAGATGGAATAGGTGAGATAACGAACATAAGCCGCTCGGGGAGCTTGGGGCGGTGTTATATCCTTAGTTGCAGATGCGGATGGATGCTGTGATGGCGGGATTCCCTCCGGGATGTGGGTTGACGGACGCGCGCCTGCTCGTTGCGGCTCTCGCGCTCGCTATTTTGTTGCCGGCCGGCAGCGCTGCTCAAGAGCCCGTCACCACCCCTCCGAAGGCCGGTCCGGTTGAGACGCTGCCCCTCGATGAGGTTCATCCGGGCATGAAGGCTACGGCGTGGACCACATTCGTGGGTGTGACGCCCGAGCCGATACCGGTCGAAGTGATCGGCACGCTCCGCAATATCTGGGGGCCGGGCCAGCACATCATCATGGCGAAGCTGGGTGGCAAGGCTATCCGGACGAACGTCGCCGGCGGTATGAGCGGCAGCCCGGTCTATTACGATGGTAAATTGCTCGGCGCGATCTCGCTGCGCTTCAGTACTTTCTCGCCGGATGCCATCGCGGGAATCACGCCCATCGACTTGATGTTGGAGATCAACGAGTTTGATTCCGGCCGGCCGGTTGAGACTCGGCTTGCCGCTGTGCCGTCGGGTTCGGCTGTGGGATCGCTCGCCTTGGCGGCAAGTGGACAGGGCGGGGCTGACATAGGGCTCGCCGAGCGGGTATGGAATGCGGCCGGCGCCGATTTCCCCGAAGACCCTTATATGACACTGATCGACACGCCCCTGACGTTCGCGGGTATGGAGCTGGCGGTCATGGACGCCTTCGCGGGGTTCTTTCGCGAGTCGGGTGTTCGCGTGATGCAAGGCGGCGCCGTGGGTGCGTCGACCGCTGCTTCTCGCTCGACCGGTATGGGCGGGTTGAACCCAGGCGAGCCGGTAGCGGCCGTGTTGATCTCGGGTGATTCTTCGGCGTCGGCTCTGGGAACGGTCACCTACAACGACGGTAAACGTGTTCTCGCGTTCGGGCACCCGATGTTTAACATGGGGCCGATCGAGGTTCCGATGGCGACCGCCAATGTGCTGACGGTGCTCGCCTCTGCTTTCCGGCCAGTCAAGTTCGCGAACTCAGCTGAGATTGTGGGCGCGTTTAGACAGGACCGCCACTCGGGCATCATGGGCGTCATGGGCGAGAAGGCGACGATGATCCCAGTGCATGTGAACGTCAAGACTTTTGGGGATGCCGACAAGCTTATTCACGAGAAGGAGTTCCGGTTCAACGTTTTCCAGAATCAAAGGTGGACGCCGTCGCTCATGATGATGACGATCTTCAATTCGATGTTTGGGTTGAACGACTACGCGCTCGAGTCGACGTTTCGGCTCAAGGGAAGCATCGCGTTGGAAGGCGACCAGAAGATTGAACTTGAGACGATGCGAACCGAATCGGATACGCCGGTACCCGCGCCGATGGCGCTGGCGGGCTGGGTCGGCGATAAGTTCAACAGGCTGTTCAAGAACAGCGGCGAGTTCCCGGTTTTCGAGAGCGTCGATGTATCGATCGAGTTGCTTCCACAGCGGCGACAGGCGGTCATCGAGCATGTGTCGGTGGCGCAGCGCGAAGTCAGCCCCAGCGACAACGTCTCCGGGACGGTCGTCTTGCGGCCCTATCGTGGCGAGCGCTTGACGCGGTCGTTTTCGATGAAGGTGCCGTCGAATGCGCAGAAGGGCGCGCTGCGGCTGCTTGTCAGTGACGCCGCCACGCTAGACCGCGGCCGCAAGCTGGCAGTGGATCGCAACCGCCTGCTGAGCTTGACGGAAACCGTGTCCGCTCTCAATCGCGAGCCAGCTAATAATCGCCTCTACGCAACGCTGACCCAGCCATCGCCCACTGCTCACCTGGACGACAAGACGCTGCCGAACGTCCCTGTTTCGGTACTCAATGTGATGCGCAAATCGAGCCGCGGGCGGATGGTGGTCGAGGGGCAGTCCGCGCTGTTGCAAACGACGATGGACTTCGACCGGATCGTCAGCGGCAGCCATTCGATCACGCTCCGCGTCAAATGAATCCTATGAGGTTTCAACGTAGTGCGGCTGTACTCGTGGCCGTCCTGGGGCTGATTTGCCCCGCGCAGTCCGAAACAACACGGCGTTGGAAGCAGGGCAGCTTTGACGACTTCCGCAAAGGGAAAGCCGAGAATATTTCCGTTCGCAGCGACGGCAAACTGATGTTGTCGCCACGGCATGCTGAGATCTTCGAGCCGCCTGCCGCGTTTCTGTGGACACTCGCGGAAGACTCGAACGGAAACATCTTCGCCGGCGGCGGTCCCGGGGCGAGGCTGTTCCGCATCGGAGTTGACGGGCGCAAAAGTACGTTCTTCGAGCGCGACAACGTGGAAGTGCATGCTGTCGCGATCGACGCGGATGACAACGTCTACGCCGCGACATCGCCTGCCGGTAAGATCTACAACATCGACCCCTCCGGCGGTTATGAGGTTTTCTTCGATCCCGGAGCGGAGTACATCTGGGACATGGCGTTCGACGCCGGTGGCAACCTCTTCGTTGCCACTGGAGACCAGGGCAAGATCTTCCGAGTCACGCCGGACGGCAAGGGCGAAGTGTACTTCGAAACGGGCGAGACGCACGTTCGCGCGCTGCTGCTCGACAACGACGGGAACCTGGTTGTCGGAACCGACCCCAGCGCGTTGATCCTGAGGGTTTCTCCGGGGGCCGACGGGGCCTCCGGATTCGTCGCTTACCAGTCGTCGAAAAAGGAAGTCACCGCGCTTGCGCTCGGCGGCGACGGAAGCATCTACGCGGCGGCCGCCGGTAACCGGCAGGGCGCGACTCCGAGCCGGCCGACTCGCACGACCACGACAACAACCCGTCCGGCTACCGCGACGTCTCAAAGTGGCGCGCCGCCTGGTTCGCAGGCATCGCGCACGCCGCAGAGGATGCCCGTGCGGTCACCTCCGCCGTCAGCGCTACTGACGCGTTTGACCGGTGGTAGCGAGGTGTATCGGATACTGCCCGACGGTGAGCCACGCAAGGTCTGGAGTTCTGCAGCGGCGACCGTCTACACCCTCGGTCTCGATAAGGAAGACAAGGTATTGGTGGGCACGGGCGAGCAAGGCCAGCTGTTCCGGGTTGAATCAGAGACGCTGGAGACACTTGTCGCAACCATGCCGTCCGACCAGATCACGGCTCTGCTGCAAAGGTCCTCGGGCGCCATGGTGGTCGCCACGAGCAACGTCGGAAAGCTCTACGAATTAGGGCCTAAATTGGCCGAGAGCGGCGAGTTTGAATCCGATGTCCTGGATGCAAAAGGTTTCAGTCGCTGGGGGCGGTTGGAGTGGGACAACCAGTTACCCGAGGGCGCGGCGATCAGCATCAGCACACGTTCGGGCAACTTGGAAAGCCCGTCAAACAATTGGAGCGGCTGGAGCGATTCTGTCGACTCTGCGGAAGGAGGTCAAGCCGGGTCGCCCGCGGCTCGTTTCTTGCAGTGGCGGGCTCACCTTTCGCGTGAAGGCGATGCGTCACCCTTGCTCGATGCCGTTCATGTCTACTACCTTCCCAAGAATGTGTGCCCTGTGATTACGCATTTGGAAGCGACACCTCCAAACTATCGCTTTGCCGCTTCAAAGCCACGCGGCTCTACGGCGAGGAATCTGGTGCTGCCGCCCCTGGGACAGCCCGCTGTGCGGCGCGTACGGCCGGGCAGCCCGTCGAGCGGTCCTCCGATGACGAAAGCGAAGGGACGAGTGGGCGTCCGGTGGGTCGCCCAGGATAAGAATAGCGACGATCTTGTGTTTAAGGTCGAGATCCGCGGCGAAGGGGAGCAGAACTGGAAGCTCGTCGAGGAGGATGTCGACGAGCCGCGCTTCGACTGGGACGGCACTTCGTTCGCTGACGGGTTTTATAGAGTCCGAGTCACGGCTTCCGATTCACCTTCAAATCCCGCTTCCGAGGCGCTGACTTTTTCGAAGGTGAGCGAGTCATTCGCGATCGATAATTCCGCTCCGGCGATTCGCGATCTCGGGGCCGAGCGGGACGGCGAAACCATTCGCGTCCGTTTCAGTGCGGTGGATTCCGCTTCATTGCTCCGCCGGGCAGAGTACTCACTCGACGGCACGGATTGGGAGCAGGTGTTGCCCAGTACGCGGCTGTTCGATTCGCGGGAATTGTCGTTTGACTTCGCGACCGGATCGGTCGAAGGCGGCGAGCATACGGTCGCGGTCCGGGTTTACGATCGGTTTGAGAACCTGGCTGCCGCGAAAGTCGTCGTTCGCTGAGATTACCCGGCGTACGCGGGGGAGAGATTGCGCAGGTGGCCTACTACTTGTGAAATCGCTTCAAGCAGGGCGTCGACATCCTTGTCGGTCGTCTCGTGTCCGAGCGAAAAACGGATGCTCGACTTGGCTTGGTCGGTTGACAGTCCGATCGCCGTAAGAACGTGGGATGGCTTCACGGCTCCACTGGAACACGCCGCGCCGCTTGAGACAGCGAAGCCTTTGAGGTCGAGCGCGATGACCATCGCCTCGCCCTCGATGTGATCAAAGCGGATGTTGGTGGTGTTCGGCGTCCTCTCGATGCCGTCGCCGTTGACGATGGCGCTTTCGACGTTAGCGAGTATCCGCTGTTGCAGGCGATCGCGTAGCACGGTCAGGCGTCGGCTCTCGACAGCCAGACCGCGATGGGCCAGCGCCGCCGCTTCGCCGAGTCCAACGATCCCCGGCACGTTCTCTGTTCCCGGCCGGCGGCCGCGCTCGTGGCTGCCGCCGAATAGAACCGGCTCCAGCGTGGTGCCCTTGCGGATATACAACGCGCCGACACCCTTCGGAGCATAGATCTTGTGTCCGCTTAGCGCGAAGAGATCAACGCCAAGCTCCTGAACGTCGGTTGTAAGCTTACCGGCGCTCTGCACGCCATCGGTATGGAACGGGATGCCCGCCTCACGAGTCAGCTGCGCGATCTCAGCGATGGGTTGTATCGTACCGAGTTCGTTGTTGGCGTGCATGATCGTGATCAGCACTGTCTCGGGGCGCATGGCGGCACGCACGTCTTCCACGGAAACGAGTCCTCGCGACTTGGCCGGCACGTACGTCACATCGACGCCTTGGTCTTCAAGATGACGGCAGGCGTTGAGGACGCCGGGGTGCTCGATCGTGCTCGTAATGACGTGTTTGGTGGGCTTCGCCGAGGCATGCACGACGCCGAGGATCGCCAGATTGTCGGCCTCGGTGCCACCACTCGTGAAGACGATCTCCGCCGGTTTGGCGTTCAGAAGCGCCGCCACCTGTCTCCGTGCGCGCTCGACGCCGGACCGAGCGTCCTGCCCGAAGGTGTGAATGCTCGACGCGTTGCCGTAGCAGCCTTTGAGGTACGGCAGCATCGCCTGCAACGCCTCCGGATCTACGGGAGTCGTCGCATTGTGGTCAAAATAGTGGTGTTTCATGCAGTTACGGTGCGAGTATTGATTATATCGTGGGGCCTGAAATCGTAACGTTGACGACGGACTTTGGTCGCGAAGACCACTATGTGGGCGTCGTGAAGGGCGTGATTGCCGGGATTCATCCAACGGCGCGCATCGTTGATCTCACCCACGAAGTCGGGCCGTACGCTTTGCTGAAGGCGGCGTTCGTTGTCGCGCAGGCGCATCGCTTCTATCCGGCGGAGACGGTTCACGTCGTCGTGGTCGATCCCGGAGTGGGGACGAGCCGCCGGCCGATTCTGGTTGAGGCCGCCGGACAGTATTTCGTCGGCCCGGACAACGGCGTTTTTTCGCAGGTTCTGGAAGGCGAGAAAGAGCCGCGAGTGCGTGAGATCGATGTCGGCCGATGGGCTTTGAAGCCGACGAGCAACACCTTCCATGGCCGGGATATCTTCGCTCCCGTGGCGGCTTGGCTGGCGAAAGACACGCCGCCCGCTGAGATCGGACCGCTCGTCGACGAATATATGCGGCTGGACCGGACGAAGCCGACGTTTGTCGAGCCGGGGCGTTGGCGTGGCAAGGTGCTGAACGTTGACCGCTACGGCAACATCGTGACGAGCTTCCCGGCGGAGTTGCTCGCCGAATCGCCCTCGGATTTCCGAATCATCGCCGGTGAGATCGAAGTTGCACAGACCGCCGAGACATACGCCCAGGCACCGCCGGGGATCGCCTTCGTGATCGCGGGTAGCAGCGGCTATTTAGAGATTTCGATCAATCAGCAATCGGCGGTGGAAAGCGCCTCCGTTGCGATCGGAGACGCCGTCGAACTTGTCTTCTCACAAGACAGCTAGTCACCTCGGGGTGACGTCATCAGCGGATGGCCCAACGTGTCACCGTTCGCCTGGAATCCGTTGTGGTCGACATCGACGTAAATCGGGTTCGTGTAGGCCACGGGGTGCATTTGGCCGTAGGGGTTTAGACCCCAACCCTTTTCGATGTTCGACTTCTCGCCCGTCGCAACGACGATGAGGTGCTCGTCGCGTTGCAGCATCACGCGAATGGTCTCATCAAAATTGACCGTACCGTCTTGGAACATCCCCGGGTTCGCGTCCTTGCGGAAGTTGTACTGCTCCGGTTGACGTCCGCTGACGAGAACTTGAATGCGGTCGATCTCCAACCAATTCGGCGTCTGTACCTCGATCTTGAGGTCGACATAGCCCTCGCTCACGATGGTCGATCCGATGGGGAGCCCGTCGGCGGTTGTCACTTTGAGGAACGGACCGTTGGTGATCATCATGCGGCCGGCCTTTGAGTTGCGGATGATCTCGGCGTGGTCGATGTCCGCAGGGTTATCGGTCGAGCTGGGCACATACGTCCGCCAGCCGCCGACGCCGTTGCCGAAGATGCGGTGCGCATCGCTGACAGCCACGCACCAGACGTGACGGCCTTGGTTGAGCATTTGCAGCCACCCAAACGTCCGGTTCGCGCCGCTACGTCGGCCGTAAGTGGGGCTAAGGTTCAGAATCTCCTCGCTCCAGACCTCGGCGGCGTCGATAAGCTTTTCGAATCCAGTGAAGCCGCCGTCGCGGACACCGTCCTCATCTCGGTCGAAGAAGACGCCGCCGACATTCGGATGATTCGCCTGCACCCAGCGGTCCGCTCCGCCGCCGAAAGGTTCCACCGGCACGCGCGCGTTCGCCGATGTGTCAAACCGTGAGCCCTGCGCGAGCGACGGTGTGCCCCAATTCCGCAGGACGATGGCGTTGATTCGGGGGTCGTAGGTCCACAGCGGCGCGCCGCCGTTTTGCGAGAGCGGGTCGGGGGTGAGCGGGAACGAGTTGAAGTGCTGGCCACTGCCGGTCAGTTCGATACCCGGAACGGTCTTGATGTAGCGGCTCAGACCCAATCTTTCGATGTGCGGTTCCCAATCGTAGATGCGCTGGTGCTCTGTCGTAGGCGCGAACTCGATGTGCTCGGCGGCCAGGTTGATGACGCGGTCGTTGGTATTGCAGTAGTTGTCACCGCTGGGCGTCGAGTGCGCATGGTAGTCGGTGCTGATCCAACCGGTGGTGTCGACGGTGCGCTTGAGGGTGGCGTCGACAGACACAGTCTGCCCTTTGGCGACCTCGATGCGCTCTTCGACGACGTCGTACTCGGAGCCGCGCGAGACGCGCAGTAAATACTTGCCCGGTGGGACCTGCTGTGTGACTTGGCCGTTGTGCGTCTGGTACTGGTGATTGCCGCCATGGGCGCGGTAGTCCGTGCCGAAATTAGGCGTCTCTGTGCCGTCCACGCCGATGAACTGAACCTTGCCCGGCGATGGATGTCCGCCGGCGTCTTTGATGGCAACCTTGACGGTCGACGCCTTCGCTACCGCGAGATCAAGCTGAGCCGTTGTGTCGCTCTTTACGGAGACCTGCTTCGAGATTGGGTCGCGTCCGATATCTTCAAATTTCACGGTGTGGTTGCCCACGGGCAGCCGGAATGAGAAACGGCCTTCGGCGTCCGGATAGTGCGGAATCGCTTTGCCGCCAACGTTGACGATCAGTGATGAGTGAATCGCGGGCCGGCCGTCGGGGTCCTTGACGGTTCCGGAGACCTCACCCGTTGCGCCAGCAGCGGCAGCCAGGACTCCGTAAGCGGCAAGAGGGGAATCCGCCACGGCCATCCGCACCTGGAAGGTCTTCTCTTCGCCAGGTTGCAGGCTTACCTCGTTCGCGAGGGTCGTGCCCTTCACCGGACCGACGGCGTATCCGCGCTTGTCAAAGGGATCGATGCTGTCGCCGACGCGGATGTCGCCGATCCTCTGCTCGCTATCGAGCCCCTTCCATGCGGGCGAGGGCGTGATCTTCTTCACTTCTTGGGATTCGTTGCGGTAGGTCGACGACACAAGTAGATATTGCCAGTCCTGTTCGAGCCGGTATTCGTGCCGGGTGTAGAGGCCGTCGCCCTTGGCGGCGGTGCGAACAGCTTCGACGACGGCCGCTCCGCTGGACGAACCGTCATCGGCAATCTTGACGAACGACATGTAGCCGCCTTCGCCGCCGGGACGGAAAGCCGTCAACTGGTCGTTGTCTTCACCACGCAGGTCGAGGTCATAAAGAGCCCCCTGCAGGACGAACGTGTACTCCGTTGTCATGTTGGCGCGGCGGAATGGCTGCGCGCCTGATACGAGCGCGTGGACCTTGTTGTTGCGCAGGATGAAGTCATTCGGCAGGCCGTCGGCTTCTTTGCCCTTCGGCAGTAGTTCGGTGTTGTGCGGGCCGATCTCGACGGCTTCAACGCGGTCACGCTGGGCGGCAAGGGCCCAGATGAAAAGTAGTGAGAATGTGATGGCGATGGCGATGCGGGTTTTCATGTGTAACTCCGGGAAAGATGATCTACCAGTCTAGACGGGTTGGGCGAGAAACGTCTTCCATCTATAATGATGCTTCTATTGGAGGGAGGGGGCCTTGGCGGAAAAGCATATTGATTTGGAAGGCAAGATCGCGGTCGTTGTCGGCGGTACGACGGGTATCGGACACGCCATCGCCTTAGGCTTCGCGCGGGCCGGTGCCACGGTTGTCGCGAGCAGCCGCCGGGAGGATATGGTCCAGTCCGTGGCCAAGAAACTCGAAGCGCTGGGCTCGAAGACGTTGGCGGTTACGTCAGACGTCCAAGACCGCAGCTCGCTCGAAAACCTGCGTGATCAGGTCGTCAAGAAGTTTGGCCGCGTCGATATCGCGATGGTCACCGCCGGTGTGCTTGAGAAAGGGCCATCGGAGGAAGTCTCGGAAGCGGAGTGGACGCGCATCATCGATATCAACCTAAGCGGAAGCTTTCGGGCCAACCAGATCTTTGGCCGCACGATGATCAAGCAACGCTCTGGTGTCATCATCAACACGGCCTCGATGACCAGTTTCGTCAGCTTCGCCGAGGTGTGCGCCTATAACTGCAGCAAGGCAGGCGTCAAGATGCTGACCGAAACGCTCGCAACTGAATGGGCGCCTCACGGTGTTCGTGTGAACGCGGTGGCTCCCGGCGTCTTCCGCACGCCGATGAATACTGCCGTTCTCGATCTACCCGAGCGCATGGAAGCGATCATCCGCCGCACGCCGATGGGCCGCATCGGAACTCTCGACGAAATGGTAGGCGCCGCAGTGTTCCTGGCGTCGGACGCGGCGAAGTTCGTTACCGGAGTCACGATCCCCGTGGACGGCGGATTTCTCGCCAAAGGAATCTAGCTCTTGGGGGCTGCAACGAGCTTGTGGCCCCGTAAACCGAGCGCTCCGTGGTAGGATTGGGGTGTTACGTGTTGGGGGAGCCTGACCTGCCCAAGTCAACCGTTGACCTCACGGTTCCGTCCTCTCGTTGTTACAGCCCCAGTTGAGGAAAGATTGATGCTATCCATAGCACTCTGGTGCACACTTGACGCCTTTGTGATCGCACAGATATCTACTTTTTGCACCACGATTTATCTCCATCGCACTGTTACGCACGAAGGTCTGAAGCTCCATCCGTTTATTGGCTTTCTGATGCACCTTGAGCTCGCCCTTGCGACAGGCATCAAGCCCCGTGAGTGGGCTTCGGTACACCGCAAACACCACCGTTTCTCTGACGAGGAAGGCGATCCTCATAGTCCGTACATTGAAGGCATGTGGAGAGTGCTGTTCCTGAATGTCGTGATGTACAAGCGCGAGACGAATAAACAGGAGACGATCGAGACCTTTACACCGCATTGGAAGAACGATGTGATCGACGACATCCCCCTCATCGGCGACTTGGGGCCGGTGATCGGGATGACCGTGCTGGCCGTCTCGTTTCCCTACATTTTTAGTCTTAGTTGGTGGGTCGGCGCGCTGGTTGGGATCGCGACTTGGTTTCTCAACGCGGGCATGTATATCTTCCTCAACGCGATGATCAACAGTATTTGCCATATGATTGGGTACAAGAACTTCCAGGGCCAGAAGGCGACCAACCTGCAATGGGTCGCGCTCATCACGGCCGGCGAAGGGCTGCACAACAATCACCACGAGTTCCCGCGTTCGGCCACCATGAAGGCCACCAAGGGGGAGATCGATCCGGCATGGCCCGTGATCCGGTTTCTTGAGATGCTCGGACTTGCTGAGTATTCGCCCAAGACGCTGGCCCATTTTGAGCCGCGTACGCTCGACGAAGCCGCCTAGACAGGCTGCGCATCATGGTGTCAGTGAGACGCCGCTGAACCGCTAAAATCAACGCTCTATGGCTAGGCGTAGGACAAGACGCGCTCGCCAAGAGCGACCCTCGATTTCACCTCGCAAGAAGTACCTGTTCGCCGCCGCCGCGCTGGCCGGGTTCTTCGTGCTGCTGGAGTTGGGTTTAGCGCTTGGTGGCGTGGAACCTCTGATCGTGCAACGAGACCCATACGTGGGTTTCGCTTCGAGCATCCCTCTGTTTGTCGAGGATGAAGCCGCCTCCGGCGAACTCGTCACCGCGCCGAACAAGCGCCGTTGGTTCAATCGTCAGCGCTTCGCGAGGAACAAACCGTCTGGCACCTACCGGATCTTCACCCTGGGGGGCTCGACGACCTACGGCCGCCCCTACAGCGACGATGTATCGTTCAGTGGTTGGTTGCGGGAGATTCTGCCCGCCGCCGACAACTCCCGCAAATGGGAAGTGATCAACGCGGGTGGCATCAGCTACGCGAGCTACCGGGTCGCGGTCGTGATGGAAGAGTTGATCGACTATGACCCCGACCTGTTCGTGATCTACACCGGGCACAACGAATTCTTGGAACGGCGGACCTACCCCGACTCAATCGAGACGCCTCGCGCTCTCACCGAGGCGGCGGGGCTATTGAGCCGGACTCGTGTCTTCGCGGCCGGTGATCAGCTTGTACGCCGCATCCAAGGCAAACCTCCCGTTGTGGAGGATCAAAGACCCGTGCTCGAATCGGAAGTGGACACCATCCTCGCCGCTAGTGTTGGCCCGAGTGCTTATCGGCGAGACGAGGAAGCGCGACGTCAGACACTGGAGCATTTCCGGTTCAATTTGCGACGGATGATCGACCTCGCGGACTCGGCCGGAGCGAAAGTACTGCTTGTGACGCCGGCGTCAAATCTCAAAGACAGTCCGCCATTCAAGAGCGAGCCCCGGCTTGGTCTTGCCGCGGATGACCAACGCAGCGTCGTTGGGCTGTTCGAGAAGGCTCTGCAGGCTGTATCGACCGAACGCTGGGAGGAGGCCGTCAGCGCGCTTGACGAAGTCGTCGCCTTGGACGACCGCTATGCCGGTGCTCACTATCACCGGGGGCGGGCGCTCTACGCGCTGGGGCGCTACCCGGAAGCCAAGCAGGCTTATGAACGAGCCTTGGAAGAGGACGTTTGTCCACTGCGCGCGCTATCTGAGATCCGGCAAATCGTAACCGAAACAGCGGCGGAGAACGGCGTCAAGGTGGTCGATTTCCACACGCTTGTTGAGCAACAGGCAGAGCACGGCATCCCGGGTTCGGAAGAATTCCTCGACCACGTGCACCCGACGATTACAGGACACCGCTCGCTGGCCGTCGAGTTGTTGGCGGCACTTGACGAAATGGAGATCGCGTCACCCGATGAAAGCTGGAATGAGGAGGCGCTTTCCCGGGTGAGCGAACAGGTCGAAAGCCGTCTCGACCAGAAAGCGCACGGCGGCGCACTACGGAACCTTGCCCGGCTCTCTTCGTGGCTCGGACGTCTCGACGAAGCCTCGCGCACACTGGCCAAGGCCATGGAACTGCTCGGTGACGACGCGGAGACCATGGATCTGATGGGCCAGAACGCGGCCACGCGTCAGGAACGTGAGGAGGCCATCAACCTCTATCGCCGCGCGATTGAGGTCAATCCGGATTACGCCGACGCGAGGATGCACCTGGGGATGGAACTCGTCAACCAGGGGTTGCATGCGGAAGCACTTGTGCAACTTCGGCGCGCCCTTGACCTTGAGCCCGACTCCGCCGAGACGCACACGCAATTGGGTATCGCCCTCGCCGCCTCGGGGGAGCGGGATCAAGCGATCACTCACTATCGCCGCGCCCTCGATCTTCGGCCCCGCTACGCGGTTCCGCACAACAACCTGGGCGCGGAACTGGGAGCGAAACAAGAGACCGATGAGGCCATCCGTCACCTTAAGGAAGCAGTCGAGATCAACCCCGACTATGCGGATGCGCGTGTCAACTTGGGGTACATGTATGCCTCCCGCGGAGACTATAGCGCCGCCGTACCGCAGTACATCCGGGCGCTCGACATCATGCCCGATTCGTTCGCCGCGCACTTCAACCTCGGCAGCGCGCTGCACCAGATGGGCGACAGTCCCCGCGCCGTCACTTCGTTTGTCCGAGCCTTGCGCATCAACCCCTCCTCGGCCGAGGGTCATTTCAGCATCGGCGTGGCGCTGATCGCGGCGGGCCGCAGGGAAACGGGGCTCGCTCATATTCGGGAGGCGGCTAACATCGATTCTCGATTTCTGCAGCCGTACGCACAGTTCGAAGAAATGATGCGTAAGGCTCAGGATGCGGCTGACGAGCGCGCCGCGGCAGCAGCGGCGGAGACCGAAGCATCCCCCTGATCCGGCGCGGTGCCACTCAGCGCCTCATCGGGTACAATTCAACCTTGACAGCATAGCGAAGAAAAGACGAATATATAGCGTGCTATTTGCCCTCGAACCCAGTTTGAAACTCGTCGGCATCGCGCGTCTTGCCGAACAAAGTTCGCTGCTCGCCTCGAAACCCCGAGCGGACTACTTCGAGCTGCCCACCCGCAGTGTTCTCAATCACTGCTTGAACCGCGACATGCCGTTCCAGTGGACGATCAACCCGTACCGGGGCTGCGAGCTGGGCTGCAAATACTGCTATGCCCGCTACACCCACGAGTTCATGGGAATGACCGATGGCGTCCTGTTCGAGCGGAAGATTTACTCCAAACAGGAAGCGGCCGCGATTCTGCGACAGGAGTTGTCCCGGCATCTTGAAGGTGCGATTGCGATCGGCACGAGCACCGACCCTTATCAGCCCGCCGAGCGCCGCTTCGAGACGACTCGCTCGATCCTGGAAGTCTTCGCGGAGCAACAGGGGCGGTCGCTATCGATCACAACGAAGTCGGATCTTGTCACGAGAGACGTTGGCCTCTTGAAGAAAATCCATGCACGTAACGAACTCAGCATCAACGTCACTGTGACCACAACCGACACGGTGCTTGCGAGAAAGCTCGAGCCCTTTGCGCCACGGCCGGACTTGCGGCTCAAGGCCGTTGCCTTGCTTGCGGCGGCTGGGCTTCATGTCGGCGTGTTCGTGAGTCCGATCATGCCTCTGTTGACAGATTCGATTGCCAACCTTGACGCGATTGCCTCGGAGGCTGTTGGCTCGGGTGCGAAGTACTTCGCCAGCGGGACTTTGTTTCTGATGCCGTCGGCACAGAAGCAGTTCTTCCCGTTTCTTGAGAAGCACTATCCGTCGCTGGCCGAGCGATACAAGGCGCGATATGGCCGTGAGCCCTATCTGCGGGGAGACTACGAGAAGTGGATCCGGGAGAGGGTTCGCAAGATACGCCGGGCTCACGGGTTGGGTTTACGTCCGCAAGCGCTGCCTCCAAAGCGAGAGGGTGGACACACCCGCAGTTCCAACCGCAAGCAACTCCCGTTGTTCGCCTAGCTAGCTTCGGGAGACGCCTCGGGCTGAAGCTCTTGATCGAGCCACTCCAGGTAGTTCGGCGAGCCATCGATAATAGGCAGCACGATCATTTCCGGCAAGTCGTAGCTGTGCAAGGCTTCGAGCGCGCCGCGCACATGGTCAACCAGGTCGCGGGCGGTCTTGATCATCAGCAGCAGTTCGGTGTCGTTCTCGACTTTGCCTTGCCAGCGGTAGTAGGAGAGGAGACCGGGGATCACGTTCACGCAGGCCGCTAGACGGTTATCGATGAGATTCCGCGCGATCAGTTCGGCTTCGGTAATGTTTCCGCAAGTGGTGTAAACGACGACTTTGTCAGTCACGAACGCCTCCTTCAGGCCTCGACAGCAAACTCCGATCTTACTGAAATAGAACTGTTGCCCGCGCTACATAGGCTATATTTGAATGAGTGCCGAACGAGTTACAGCGGAACAAAGCACGCCGCTGGTTGCGGTTCGGGCTGCTGTTGTTAGGTTTCCTAGGGTTCTTCTGGCTAAGTGGCTACGAGGCGTTGGTTGACCTGACCGACTCGTGGGACAAGGAAAGCCAGATGGAAGAAGCGGTCCGCCAACTCGAAGACGAGAACGACCGGATCGAGACGGCCATCAAAGAGTTGGCACCCGGCGGCAAAGCGGTCGAGCAGATTGCGCGCCAGGATCTAGGCTGGGCCAAACCCGGCGAGATCGTCGTCAAGATTCCCGATAAAGAGTGAACGAGCAAAGGGTTGGGGCTAACGCGCCACGCCTTCGAGCGGACTGCTAGCGGAAGCATACGACCGCATCGGCATGCGGCCGGCTTCGTAGGCCAGGCGGCCGGCGTCGACAGCGAACTTCATGGCGAGCGCCATCTTTTCCGGCTCGTCGGCTTCGGCGATCGCGGTGTTCATCAGGACTCCGTCCGCACCCAACTCCATGGCAACGGCAGCGTCGGAAGCCGTACCGACTCCCGCGTCAATGATGAGCGGCACTTCCGTGATCATCTCCCGCAGGATGCGAATGTTGTTGTGGTTTTGCACACCGAGACCCGACCCTATGGGCGCCGCGAGCGGCATGACCGCGGCTGCTCCCGCGTCAATGAGCTTGCGCGCATAGATTAGGTCGTCGTTCGTGTAGGGCAGCACGATGAACCCTTCTTTGACGAGGACTTTTGTTGCTTCGAGCAGCCCCTCGTTGTCAGGGAACAACGTTTTCTGATCACCGATGACCTCGAGCTTTACCCAGTTCGACAGACCCACTTCCTGGGCCATGCGAGCGGCGCGTATCGCCTCATCGGCGGTGTAGCAACCGGCCGTATTGGGAAGCAGAAAGATCTTTTCCCGGTCGATATAGTCGAGCAGCGACTCTTTCGAGCGGTCGGTTAGGTTGACCCGCCGCACGGCCACGGTCACGAAATCGGCGCCGCTCAATTCATGGCAGCGGGCCATCTCTTCAAAGCTGCGATACTTCCCGGTTCCGACAATCAAACGCGATGAAAACTCGCGATCGGCGATCTTTAAGCTCATGCCCCGATTGTAGGTGTTGGCGGGAAACGGCTGCAATGGCGCGGAGCTGTCAGCCCACTGTTGAATCATCTATGGACCCCGTTGGGGCCTTGGCACGGCACGTGTACTACGTACCAGCGTTGCCTGTATAGCGGGGAAGATAAGGGCGAGTCTAGCGGTGGGACCCGACTTCCGCGAAGAAGTCGTCAAGGCTCATGCCGGCCGCGCTACCGGCGGACTTCGCTCCGCGGAGAAGCTGGTCCTTCTTTACGCCGACTACGGGGCGGTAGAGGTGATCGGCGACCACGGCGTCTTCGTCGACGAAGAAGACTCCTTGCCACAAACCGATCGTGGGGCCGAAGACGCTCGAGGTCGTGTCGTGTAGGAACAGGACGACCTTCTCGTTCAGTTTCAGTTGTGGGAAGTCGGCAATCGACAGGGTCTTGCCATCCATCTCGCCACCGATCATGCGGAACGTGTACCGGTGTCCGGCGAGTGCACCGGGGCTGGAATGCGAAACGAGGATCGCCACGTCGGAATAGATGTGTCCGGTTTGCTCGTTGCGCGACGGCGTGATCTCAACGATCTCACCGGCGATCACGTGGTGCGCCGTCTCGCTAAGCTCGGCGAAATCGACAGGAAGTACCGTCGAGGCCGCCACCGGGAAGGTCGACACGGCCAACAGGGCCAGAAATGAAGTGACGCGAATCGAAGTCGATGCCATGGCCTAGTTCACGTGGAGGAATCCGACATTACTCCAGATCTCTCCTATACGAATGCGAATGCTGACGCGTCCGGTAACCCCCGCGGATACCTCCACATTGCCTTGCGCCAGCCCGACATAACCGGGAGCCAGCCCGAGGAAAGGTAGATTTGCGTCCTGTCCATCGATCTCCGCCGTGGAGATCGCAATAACCTGTGAGAGAGGGTTCACCGCAGCGGGCCGTCCCGCGCCTACGGGAGGAGCCACCGCACCTTGGCCCGTCAGAAAGATACTCACGGTGGTACCGGCCGGCGCCGGGTTCGAAGCCGAGTTTACGGTCCCGTTCTGGTTGAGGATGAGCGCATCCCCGTTGCCCACCAGGAACAGTTCCGGAGCCGCTGGGTCGATGCGCATCGAAAGCGGAGCCGAGTCGCCAAATCCGTTGCGCACGACGATGCCGCCCAGCCCAATTGTCGTGCCGGGAGGAATCTGACCGTTGATCTGTGTCGGCGAGGCATAGAGAAGCGCCGCCGGTTTGTTGTTGACGAGAACCTGTACACCCCCGAGCGTTGTCGCGAGGGGAACGGAGGTTGCCTGGGCCACCGTCGTTCCCATCGAAGCGCCGAAGATCGTAAAGAGCGAGCCGCCCGCCAGACGAGCGGATTGCAAATTCGCTCCGTTGGCTAGACCGGCCTGCGTCAGGAAGGGCAGCAATCCGCCTGGGTCATCTTCCCCGACAACGACGAGTTCAACCGCGATGCTGACCGGAGGACCGGGATGACCTTCGAGGTTTACGTCGATCGTGGCGTCGTAGGCGCCCGGTGCCAGGGGACTTGCGTCCACGCTGATTTCCATCGTGCCTTCGCCGGGAAAGGGTCCACCGTCCGGGGTGACGTGAACCCACTCGGCACCCTTTGAGTCCCCGGCTGTAATCGTTGGAACCCAACGCTTGCCTCCCGGTCCGAAGACGGATACGACCCGCGGAAACGGCGCGAGGCCACCCTCGACGGCGTCAAACCGCAGAGCTCGATCTCGTTCGAAGATACGCACCGCGGGGGAGGTGTCGGCGGGATAGAGAAAGCGAACTCCCTCGTGTTCGGACGCGGACAGGTCTCGCTCGATCTGGCCGGTGTCGATGAGGGACTCCATGATCGTGGGTCCGACGACGCAGTTGTCGTTGTGTCCAAGCCCCAGGGCGTGGCCTAGCTCGTGGCCGAGGACCGACTCGAAATCAATCTGGTCCTCTCGCGGACTGGTGCTGATCGGCAGCGTCGGATTAAAGAAGATGTCGGAATCCGCAACACCGTTGCCAGTGGTCTTGTCAGTAACGATCAGCGTTACCGCGACCGTGGTGTTAAAGGCCGGCGATACGGGATGGAAGTTAGGGACGGGGGGCGTCGGCGGCCGATTCGGCGGCGGTCCGGGACAGGGGAACAATCCGCCACAAGGCGCGATCGTAACTTCGCCGTCCTCAAAATCAGCGAGATTGTCGGTCAGGCCGCGATTCTCGAACGTCCAGTTCGCGCCACCGATCCCGTTCCAGCGCTCGATACTGCTATTGATCGAAGGAATCCAGACGTCTTCCGTCGTCAGGAACCCGTTGCGGAAGCCCTTCTCGATATTGACGATGAACCTGCCGCCGGCTTTCGGACCCACTTCATTGGGGTAGCCGATGACCGTAAAGTCACCTGGTTTACAGGCCTCGACAGGTGGTTGACCGGCAGACTGCGCCCACATTGGGGCCGCGGCCAGAGCAAGGACAAGACCGATGGCGGCGATGCTTCTCATAACAGGGGGATTTCGTCCGATTGGGTGGACACGTCGACTTACCTGATCCCACCCAATGTGATCGTACCCAGTCCCAACGGCCTACGACCCTCCGTGTTTCGCTCCAGAACGGCGAGGAATATGCACTAGGGCGTGTTTAGCCCTACTCCAACCCTACCATTCCTACGGAAATTGGGGGCCGAACACCGTATCTAAAAGCAACACAAGGTTTTGCGGGGCTTCTAGCCCTCGCCGACCGTGTTTTCGAGGATGCCGATTCCGTCAACTTCGACTTCGACGACGTCCCCGGATTTCATTGGGCTCGTACTACCGGGCGTACCCGTGTAGATCACGTCGCCCGGCGTGAGTGTGACGTAATGGCTGACGTGGCTGACAATCTGGGCCGGCCCGAACAACAAGTCGCTCACCAACTGTGACTGCTTGACTTCGCCGTTTAATCGGAGCTGAATGCGAGCCTTGTCGTAATCGATGGACGTGGCGATCGACGGTCCGAGCGGTCCGAACGTATCGGCCCCCTTGGCTCGCCACCATTGGACGTCTTTCGTGTCGCCCTTGGTGCCGTTCTGCCAGTTACGGTCGGAGACGTCGTTGCCGCAGGTGTAGCCGAAGATGTGATTTGGCGCATCGTCGACCGAGACAGACTTCGCCTCTTTGCCGATGACGATGACGAACTCAGCTTCGTAGTGAACGTCTTTCGCGCCAGCTGGGATCTTGATCTCTCCGCCTGGGTCAAGTAACGCCGTGGGCGGTTTATAGAAGATTTCGGGAACTTTGGGCGTTGCCCGTTCGCCGATGTGGCTCTTGTAGTTGAGCCCGACACACAAGACTTTCGACGGTTCGCAGGGGTACCGGAGATTGACGTCACTGAGAGGGATCGGGTCGCCGCTCGGCGTTCGATCGCCGAACAGGTCGCCCTCGATCGGCTGGATCGAGTCGCCATCGAGGATGCCGTAAGAGGTTGCCCCCCCTTTTTCGAAACGGACGTAGTGGGTCACGGAGTCGGAACCCGAGCCTGACTGGGCCATAGCTGTACCTCCCGCTGCTAAAGCGGCAAAGAATGTTCTGCGAGATGTATTCACAGGTGAATCACTTTGGAGAAATCACTTCCTAGGGAACTCATTGTAAGAAGCCGGCCGGCGTAGCGGAAGCCCCGCCGGCGGTTGTTATCCGGCCACCGGGTTGCGAAGAATGCCGATGCCGTCGATTTCGACTTCCACGACGTCGCCTGCTTTCATCGGGCTGGTCCTGCCGGGGGTCCCCGTGAAGATCACGTCACCCGGCAGGAGCGTCACGGCTTGGCTGATGAAGCTGACGGTCTCCGCCGGGTTCTCAATCAGGTCACTGAGCATCTGCTCCTGCTTGACCTCACCGTTGAGACGAAGCTGGATCTTCGACTTCTCATAGTCGAGGCCGACCGCAATCGCCGGGCCCATGGGGCCGAAAGTGTCGCTACCCTTGCCTCGCCACCATTGCATGTCCTTGTTTTCCGGGCCGTCGATCGAGCCGTTCTGCCAGTTGCGCTCGCTGACGTCATTGCCGCAGGTGTAGCCGAGAATGTAGTCGGGCGCTTCGGCCTCCGAAACCTTGGTTGCCTTCTTCCCCACCACGATCACGAACTCTGCTTCGTAGTGAACGTCTTGGGCGCCCTTCGGAAAGACAATCGGATCTCCCGGATTCGTCAAACATGTGATCGGCTTATAGAAGGGCTCGGGGTGATCGGGCGGCTCGCGGCCCTCGCCCAGATGGCTCATGTAGTTTCCGGCCAGCGCGAGCACTTTCGTCGGCTCAATGGGATAGAGCAGCTTTACCTCGCTGAGGGGAAGGCTCTCGCCTGTGGGCGTTCGGCTGCCGAACAAATCGCCCTCGATAGGATAAATCGTTTCGCCGTCCAGGCCACCGAAGACGATCTCGCCGCTATGTTCGTAGCGGACGAACCGGCTGAACTCGGTGGGGGCTGATGGTCCGCCGCAACTCCAGGCTGCCGCGCCCGCCGTTACCGCCATGAAGGTTCTACGTGTCGTGCTCATGGTTGTGTTTACTGCACCTCCGTACAGGTCGGCGCTAAGTGTAGCAAATCAGATCGGTTCCGGCGCGTCGGGACCAAGGTCCGGATATTCGACGTGGACAAGAAACAAGCCTTTTGCCGGGGCGGTAGCGCCCGCCGCTGACCTCTGCTTCTGGTCGAGGACTGCCACGATCTCGTCCGCCTTGAGCCGCCCACGGCCCACTTCAAATAACGTGCCGACGATGTTCCGGACCATGTGATAGAGAAATCCATCGCCACGTACTTGGTAGATCAACCGCCCTTGGCCGCGCCGCAGTGTGGACGAGAAGATCGTCCGAACGGTGGATTCGACGTCTCCACCCCCTGCCGCCGCGAGCGAACGGAAGTCGTGCCGCCCCGTGAAGGCCTCTGCCGCCTCGCACATCGCCGGCTCGTCGAGCGGATAGGGATGATGGCAGAAGTACTTGACATCGAATGGCGGGCAGATATCGTGCCGCCAGATTCGGTACTCATAGAGCTTGCCGGTCGCCGTGTACCGGGCGTGAAAGCCGGAAGGAACCAGATCGAGCGAGACAACCCGCACAGCAGCTGGGAGCAACTGGTTCATCGCCTTCCAGAGATTCGCAGCGGGGATGGGGTTGTTGAGCGCGAACGAAGCGACCTGACCCAGCGCATGCACGCCGGCGTCAGTCCGACCCGCGCCCTGCACATCGACAGGGCAGGCTTCGATTTCAGAGACTACGCTCTTCAGTACCCCTTGCACGGTGCGGCGGTCCGGCTGGATCTGCCAACCATGGAAGTCCGTTCCGTCGTAGGTGAGCGTTGCTTTGAAGTTGCGCATCCAAAATCAGAGAGTGGCGAGGCGAGAAAGGTTGAGAGGGACCGCTAACCTTTCCATTGTCCGAGGCGTCTCTAAAGGCGTGGGAATTGTGTGGCAATCCGCGCAGTGCTAGGATAACAAAGAACTTCCGCCAACCTATGCCTGCAAATCCCCTTGCAGGGTCGCAACACAAGCAGCAGAGAGAGCGAATTCGCGGAGCGGAGCCGACCGAACTCAGTTTGATCGCGTCTGCTCTGGATGGCGTCCGCATGCATCGGAGAATGCTTTGATGAACCTAATACAGAGATCTCTTGTCTTTATCCTCTCCCTGAGCCTCTTGCCTCCACCGATATGGGCGCAAGAGCCGGCTCCGGGTCAGACCGTTGACTATACACAGATCGGTAATGGCTGGAGCTTTACGAATGTCTACAAGGTTCCTGAGCCGGCCCCGGTGGACTTTGCGAATTCTCCTCGTCTCGAGCAATTGATGAGGGACGGCAAAATCTATCTCTCCCTGGCGGACGCCATCGCGCTGGCGGTCGAAAACAATCTCGATATCGCCTATGCCCGCTACGAACCGCTCAAGGCCGACGCGGATATCTTGCGCGCCAATTCGGGCGGGCAACTGCGTGGCGTACAGACCCAGATCAGCACGCTATCGACGGGTCAGTCCGCGTCGGGCGGAGGCGGCCGCGGAGGTGACGTCACCGGTATCGATACGCGGGCGGGCGGTGGTGGTCAGGGAACGGCCAGCGTGGGTGACGCCAGTACCTTCTTCGGAACCGCCGTGCCCAACCTCGACCCCCGGATCACGGGCGGCATTGATTGGGGGCACTTCAGTAATCCTCAGACCAGCGACTTCGTTACGGGCACCAATACGTTCATCCGCGAGACGAGCAACTCGAACATCACGCTACGGAAGGGTTTTCTCTCGGGTGCTACCGGCTCGATCGGTTGGAACAATCGCCGAAGCCTTACTAACAGCCGCCGCAGCAATTTCAATCCTAATGTAGCGAGCAACATCAGCCTTAACTTCACGCAACCGCTGATCCAGGGCTTCGGCCGCAGTCTCAACTCACGCATCATCCGCGTCGCCAAGAACAACCGAGAGATCTCCGACTTGGCGTTCAAGCAACAGGTGATCTCGACCGTTTCCCAGGTCCAGAACCTTTACTGGGATCTCGTCACTTTTATCGCGGACGTGCGCGGCCGCGAAGAAGATCTGCGACGGGCCGAGAAGCTTTACCAGGACAACAAGCGCCGCGTCGAGATCGGAACGTTGGCGCCGATCGAAATCATCCGCGCCGAGGCGGAAGTAGCCACCGCGCAGCAGAACCTGACGGCGGCCACCACGAACGTGCAGCAACAGGAGAACGTGCTGAAGAATGCGATCAGCAAGAACGGCCTGCAAAGCCCGTCCGTGCTGGAAGCCACAATCGTCCCAACGGACCGCATTGACGTTCCCGCAACAGAAGAAATCCAGCCGATCCAGGACTTGATGAGCCTCGCGCTCAAGGTGCGGCCTGAGATCATCCAGAGCCGCGTGCAGTTGACAAACCGTGACATCAACCTCAAGGGCGTACGCAATTCGCTCAAACCTGAGATCAACTTGGTGGGAGACTTCGCGAACAACGGTCTCGCCGGGCAGGTGAATGGACTGTTCGAGCCGCTCCCTGGGCAGGAGATCACTATTCCCTCGGAGTTCTTTCTCGGGGGACTCGGAACAAGCATGGGCCAGGTCTTTCGCCGCAACTTCCCCGACTATCAGATCGGTGTGCAACTGCGGATCCCCCTGAAGAACCGCCAGGCCCAGGCCGACCTGGCCGCGTCCTTGATTGAAAGGCGTCAAGCCGAGATTCGCGTACGCCAGTCGGAGAACGTCATTCGCCGCGAGGTCCAGGACGCCGTGATCGCCTTGCGGCAAGCGCGCGCTCAGTATGAGGCCGCGCAGAAGTCCCGCGTCTTACAGGAAAGAACTCTTGAGGCCGAGCAGAAGAAATTCAATCTGGGCGCTTCGACCATCTTCGAGATCGTCCAGGTGCAACGCGACTTGGCGTTTTCACGGACCGACGAGATTCGCTCCCAGAACAACTACATCAAGGCCAAGATCGGTCTTGACCGATCGACCGGCCGAACGCTTGAGAACAGCAATATCTCGATTGACGAGGCCTTTGGCGGACGGGTATCGAAGAACCCGGACCCGATTCCTCCGGATTCGCAGGCTGCTCTCATGGATGTTTCCCGGACTGCGACTCGTTAGAGCTGTCGCCTCTCGTTGACGTCCGGGACCTGGGCGTCTGGTGATCCGGCGGGAAGAGAGGGGCGAGTTCGGTGTATAGGAACAAGCCGAGCTTCCCGGCTCCGCTAGGCGTGTTGTGGACTGCGTCGTAGAAATCACCGTCCTCGTAACCTAGAACGGCGGTGTCCACGCATACTGCTCCGAGGTCGCGGCAAACCGCCATCGTGCGGGCGAACTGCAGGCTCATCAGCCGGTTTAGATCAACCCCATTGACTTTGCGCCCAAAGAGCGTCCACCCGTGATCCATGCCCCAAACAGCCTCGTTGACTTGCTTGGAGTGCCGGCTCTGCTGCGTAACAAAGATGGACTTTGCACGCAGCTTGGCGATCTCCTCATGGAGCGCACGCAGGCGTTGTTCAAACTCACTGAGCCCTTGCGCAAAGGAAGGATCTCCGGCCCAATCGATGTTCCCGGCGAGGGGGGACATCGTCCAGCCGATCTCTGCCGGGCGCAGGCTTCCGTGGCCGACGAGGAGCACCTGCTCGGCGAGATACGCGCCCTTGACCTTCCGGTAGAGGTTGAATAGCGCGCTGCGTTTGAGGAAGTGGTCCGCCATCCCGCCGCGTTCGAGCTGATCGAATCGGCGCGCGCCGCTGCCGGCCAGGAACATGTCGTTCGTGCCGACATAGACAAGTACATACTTGGGCCGTAGGTCAGGGACAGCCGGAAACCAGTGGACGAAGTTCGCCAAGTTGCCGACTGTCGACTGGCCATCCACGCCCGCATTCACGATCTCGATTGCTTCCCCGGTTTCCTCGAACATCGCCGACATGACGGATTGCCAGGTGCGGCTCTCGTCCAGAAAACGCTGATCCGTAGTGCTGCCGCCCAGAGTCAGAATGTCGATCCTGGAGGGATGGGTGTACTCGCCGCGGAAGCCGAATCGGTCACGACGATAACGCACCGTCGGCTCCTCGCCACTGTATAGCTCGCTAACGTCCAAGCGAAGATCTACGTCAATCGGGATCGATAGCGGATTGAGACGATTTCCACCGAACAGCAACTCCAACAGAGCGCTGCCGGTGGCCACACCCGCGAGAATGACGACGACCGCGCGGGCGAAGCGGCGGCTTGAACTCACGCAAAGCCAGTATACAGCGAGACAGCGGCGATTCTACAATTCGGGCGGGCTTTCCTCACCGTCCGTCGCTTCCTCTTCCTCGGCGATGACATCGGCGATGCCGTTCCGCAGGCTCTCCGCGTCGCCCTTTTCGAGTTCGTAGGTGCTGGGTTGGCTCGCGATTGCGCCGTAGACCTGCTCGGCCGCCGGATCGGTAAGGAGAACCTTTTCCGTACCGTCTTCGCCCACTCGCACCTCAACTTCGATCGTCGGGGCGCCCAGGTCGAACTTCGCTTGGTCCGCCTGCTCGTCGGAAGTGAATTCCTTGGCCGTCAGCCCCCGCAAGGCATCGAGCAGGGTTTGGACCTTTTCCGCATCCAACTCCCGATCTCCGTCAGAGGTGAGGAGCCACTTGTCTTCCTTCTTGGTGATCGTCAGGCGCGTATCGCCGTCGCGCAACTGAACGCTTTCGGGATCGACAAAGCCGAAGTCGAATAGCTTCTTGTTCCGGAAGTCGTCCACCGGCTTGTCGAGCGCCTCCGGCAGCGTTGATGAGACCTCGTAGACGCCGTCTAGATCACTGCTCTTGGCAAAATACGTGTCGTCGCCATCCTTCGCGATGGTGAGCGTATGCGCGCCCGCCTCATCCACCACCTCGACGCTGGCGTAGGGCCGTGCGAAGGAGTACTTGCCGGAAAGTTCACCCTCTTCCAGGACCGAGACCATCTCGGCGTTGTAGGCCGACCGTGTCAGGTCGCCCACTGTGAAGTTGTCGGCCCGCAGCGGCTTGGGCTTGAGGATCTGCCAGGCGTCGTCGCCGCTCTTGCCGAACTCGATCGAACGCGAGCCGACGTTGACAGTGACGCGCGAAATTTTATCTTGATCGACCTTGAGCAGCTTTTTCTCGCGCAGGTCGAAGACTTCCTTCTCGAAGCCGCTCTTGACGTAGTTGAAAACCGTGAATAGCCGCGGATCACCTGCGAGGCGCGCAAAGACACCCGAACCCGTGGGCGTGTCGTTGCCGAAGATCACCCGATAAGTCTTTTCCTCTTCGTCCTCTTTCTTGGCGGTCACGTCCACGCGTAGCGACCAGGCATCGCCTTCGACGCCAAAAGGACGCCAATCGGTGATCTCTTCCTCAACGACACGGTCGGAGTTCATCGGCGTGAGGTTGTTCAGCAGCAGGTCGACAGACGATTCATTCGCGGGCATCGCAAGCGGCGGCGCGAACTTCCACTCGTCGTCCTCACCCCGAACAACAGCGATCGTGTCGTGCCCGGGCCGCTCCACCGTGAGAGCGCGGATATCTTCTTTTTCGAGAGAGACAAGCGGCGTCTTTTCGTCGTCCAACACCGGCGGGTTCTCTTCGCTCCAGTAAACCAATCCGCCGAGCGCGGCAAGCACGCCGACAGCGATCAGAAGCCTCATGGGGTTCATCGTCTTGCCTCCCTGCGCATCTTCAACGGGAAGAACGTCAGACGGGGGAAAATGGGGACTGCACCAAGCACCGAGCAGCTAACCACGCTAGTAGCCAGGCCCGTATGCGGCGCGCCGTGGACTGTCCCCGATTTTTTCACGGCCCTCAGCGGCGGACCCACCAAACGCGGATGCCGAACAGGATGATCACCAGCGGCAGTCCGATGACGCTGAACAGGAACAAGCGCGTCATCTGGGACTGCGAGATGTTTAACGGTGTGTTCTCCGGATCCTTGGGGCGAATCGAAATCAGGTCCTCGTCGGAACTCAACCAGTTCAACATGTTGAGGAACAGGTCGTGATTGCCGCCTCGGCCCAGAGCATAGTTGCGGGTGAATCGCGAGGAGCCCACCACGACGACCCGCGCCTCGTTCTCGTCCGATTCCCCGGCCTCGTCGTCGCCATCTTCCACGCTGTCTGTATCCGACTCTTCTTCATTAGCCTCGCCAGATCCCGCCGCATCCGACGGAACGTCGTGGGTGGCCGCAACGGCGAGTGTAATGGGACCCTGTCGCTCCGACGCCGGGTCCCGGACCAACTCACCCTCTTCCAGTGTCTCGGCCGTGGCAAAAGAGTTCTCGGTCGTTCTGAAAAGCTCTTGCACATCCCAGCCTTCGACGGCATCACCCGCATCCACGCCCCGAGCAAAAGGGAGTATGCTTTCGATGTTGCGCATCGGGTCGGTGATCGGATGAGCTTGGTAGTCAGCGACCAGCGGTGACAAGGGTCCGCCACCAAAGAACTGGCCGAGCGGCGACAAGTCGATCACCGTTTCGCTGCGTACACGGATTCCCCAGCCAGCGAGCATTTCGACCAGCGCTGGACTGCTGTCGGGATCGAGAAGAACGAGAGCGCGTCCGCCGCCCTCGACGTACCGCTTGAGCGTTGCAACGGTGGGTGGCAGGTAATCCGCTTCAGGCCCCGGCAGAATCAGGACCGTGCAGTCGGAGGGGACTTCGGCCTCTTGTTGCAACGACACAACCTTCGTTTCGTAGTTCGTGTCTTGGATCGCCTGTTGTGCGCCTGAGAAACCGTCTCGCTCGGTGTCATTGGTATCTGACTCACCATGGCCGGTAACGATGCAAGCTGTTCTCTCTTCGCCCTTCAGCACCTTGATAATGGTGTTGGTGACGGCCTCTTCTTCAGTGGAACTCGCTTCCTCGCGGTTTCCTCCCACCTCGATGAGCACCGTGCCATAGGTACGAACGTTCATCAACCTGGCCATCTCGGGGCGGCTGTCGGGATCGATGTACTCGACCGACACCCGGCTCGATGAGTTTTCGTACCGCACCAGCGACGCCCGTGCCGGCGGGAAATCCGAGCCTCGGTCGAAGTAGTAGATCTTTAGATCGCTCTCAAGGTTATCGAGGATCTTTTCCGTTTGATCGGAAAGGCTGTAGAGCTTATTCTTCGTCGCGTCGAACGTCTCGTTGTAGCGGTTCGCCAGGTAGTTCCCGGCGACCAAAATCGCTACCGCGACGACAATGTAAACAGCCGAGTACGCCCCGTACTTCGTCTGTCTTGTCTGGACCCAATCCCAAGCCATCTTTCGAACAACCTCCTACTTCAAGAGCGCCAGTGTAACGATTCGAGCGAGCGCTTGCTCAAGAACAGACCAAGCCCGATCGCGCTCAAGTAGTAGACCACGTCTTTCAATTCGATCACACCCTTCGAAAACTGTTCGAAGTGCGGTGCAATTGCAATGTATTGGCAAACCTTGCCGAGCGTCGAGGTGCTGTAGGCGTTCACCCAATCCAGCACCCACAGCATCAGGAATGTGCCGAACGTCAGCGCGCCGGCGACGATCTGATTCTTCGTCAGCGTCGAGATAAATGCGCCCAGCGCCAGGAACGTTCCGCCCATCAGCAACAGACCCAGGTAGCCGACGGCGAGTGCTCGCCAATCCGGCGTGCTGAGCAGGAAGACGACCGACAGATTCAGCATCGAAACCGCGAGCATGCACGCGAACAACAGCATGGCGGCGAGCCATTTGCCAAAGATGATCTCGAAGTCGCGAACCGGTGACGTCAGCAGTAACTCGATCGTGCCGCTGCGCTTCTCTTCCGCGAAGAGGCGCATCGTAATCATCGGCGAGAGGAACAGCAAAATGATCGTGAAATTGCCGAGCGTCGGCTGGATGATGAACTGATCTACATTCATCGGGGGCATCTGCATGCCCATCTGGCCGCGGCTCGCGTAGTCCACGAAAATTGCAACGGCGCTGAAGAAGAAATAGCCGAAGATGATCGCGAACATCGCCAACAGGATGTATGCGATGGGCGAAGCGAAGTAGCTCTTCAGCTCGCGGGTCGCGATCGTCCAAACGTTTCTCATGATGTGCCGGCCCCTTCCTGTTTCGAAGGCTCTTCGTTGTTGTCGGGCGGAGGAGGCTCGTCGGCCGGGGTTGCTTTGGCAACAGCCGGCTCCACGGTTTCCTCTGTTGGGGCCGCATCCGCTTCGGATACGTCCGGTTCCGAACTCGTCAACTGCAGGAAGACATCCTCGAGGCTTATGCCAACAGAGCGAATCTCGTAGAGCCCCCAACCGGATTCCACCACCGCCCGCGCCACTTCACTACGGATCGCGGCGTCTTCGCCGGTATCGATTTCCCAACTTGTACGGCCGCCGTGCCCGTTCTTGCGGCTGACGCCGTTTACACCTTCGACCGCCATCAGGCGCTCTTCGACGTCTTCGGGTGGACCGTCAATCTCGACCAGCACCGACTCATGGCCCTGCATCCGCGCCATCAGATTCTCCGGCGTGTCGCTTGCTTCGAGCTTGCCGTCGCTGATGATGATGATGCGGCTCGCGATGGTCTGCACTTCCGGCAGGATATGGGTGCTCAGGATGATCGTGTGCTCGCCGCTAAGTTGGTGGATCAACTGCCGGACTTCCGAAATCTGCTTGGGGTCCAACCCGGCCGTGGGCTCGTCGAGGATCAGTACATCGGGGTCGTGAATCAACGCCTGCGCCAAACCGACCCGCTGGCGGTAGCCCTTCGACAACTGCGCGATCAACTTGCCGCGAACGTCCCCCAGCGAGCATTTGTCGACGACGTTCTCGATGCGCCCGCTCACATCCGCGCTCGCGATGCCCTTCAGTCGGCCCACGAAATCCAGGTAGCCCTCGACCGCCATTTCCGGATAAAGCGGCGGTGTCTCCGGCAGGTAGCCGATTCGTTTTTTGACTTCCAACGGCTCTTCAAGCACGTCGTACCCCGCCACGCTCGCCGTTCCCGACGTCGGTGGCAAGAAGCCGGTCAGGATGCGCATCGTCGTGGTCTTGCCCGCGCCGTTCGGCCCGAGAAAACCTACGATTTCACCCTTCTCAACTTCAAAGGTGATGTCCTTGACGGCCAAAGTCGGGCCGTACCTCTTTGTCAAACGCTCAACTTTGATCATGGGTCCAACAGTGTAGTCCGGCGATCACCGGACGGTGGAAGTTGCTTCGACTACCTATATCCAGGCTGTATCAAACCATAACAGAAACATCATTATGAAACATTGACCGGCAGGCTTGTCAATCCCTTGACATTCCGCTCGGAAGGCCTGCCGGAGGGGTTGTCAGGCCTCATCCCCGACCTTCAAAACAGCCAAGAAAGCTTCCTGTGGAATGTCCACTTTACCGACCCGCTTCATCCGCCGCTTACCTTCCCGCTGCCGATCGAGGAGCTTTCGTTTCCGCGAGATATCGCCCCCGTAGCATTTCGCAGTGACGTTCTTCCGCAAGGCCGCGATGTTGTTCCGGGCAACGATCTTGTTCCCGATCGCGGCTTGTAAGGCGACCTCGAACATCTGCCGCGGGATGAGCTTGCGCATCTTCTCGATCAGGACCTTGCCACGCTCGTGCGCCGCGTCTTTGTGGACGATGATGGAAAGCGCATCCACCGAGTCCCCGGCGATCACGATGTCGAGCTTGACCATCGGCGACTCGCGGTAGTCCGCGAAATGGTAGTCCACCGAAGCGTATCCGCGGGAGACCGTCTTGAGACGATCATAGAAGTCGAGCACAATCTCGCTCAAGGGGGCTTCGTACGTCAACACCACGCGGGTACTCGCCACGTAGTCAAACCCTTTTTGTTCGCCGCGCTTCTCCTCCAGCAGCTTCAGGATGCCGCCCAGGTAGTCGTCCGGCGTGATGACCGTGACCGTGAATACCGGCTCTTCGATGTGCGCGATCTCTTGTGTATTCGGCCAACGGCTGGGATTATCGACCTCGATCGTTTCACCGTCCGTCTTGACGACGCGATAGCGAACGCCGGGAGCGGTCGTGATGAGGTCGAGCCCGAACTCCCGTTCCAGGCGCTCCTGGACGATCTCCAGGTGGAGCAGGCCGAGGAACCCGGCTCGGAAGCCGAACCCCAGCGCCACCGAGCTTTCCGGCTCGAACTGGAACGAGCGGTCGTTGAGCTGTAGTTTCAGCAAGGCCTCACGCAACTCCCCGTGGGCGTGCGATTCCACCGGATACAGCCCGGCGAACACCATCGGTTGCGACTCCTGGAAACCGGGCAGGGGCTCGGCCAGAGGATTCTTGTCGTCGCAGATGGTGTCGCCGACCTTGGTCTGGGTTACTTCCTTGATGTTGGCGACGATCCAGCCGACCTCGCCGGCATTCAGCGATTCGCATGGGATGGCCTTGGGGGTTCGAAAGCCGACCTCTTCCAACGTAAAGGCCTGCCCGGTCGACCACATTCGGATGACCATGCCCTTGCGCAGCGAGCCGTCCACCACGCGTACCAGCATGACCACGCCGCGGTAGGCGTCATACCAGGAATCGAACAGCAGCGCCCGCGTCGGCGTGTCCAACGAGCCTTTTGGTGGCGGGACCCGCTTGACGATGGCTTCCAAGATCTCCGGCACGCCCAGCCCGGATTTCGCGCTGACGAGCAAGGCATCGGAAGCATCGAGTCCGATTGCTGATTCGATCTCTTCGCGCACGCGCTCCGGTTCCGCCGCCGGCAGATCAATCTTGTTGATGACCGGGATAATCTCCAGGTTGTGGTCGAGCGCCAGATAGGTGTTCGCGAGCGTCTGGGCTTCGACGCCCTGAGCGGCATCAACCACGAGCAGGGCCCCATCGCATGACGCCAGACTCCGGGAGACTTCATACGAGAAGTCAACGTGTCCGGGCGTATCGATCAGATTCAGTTGATAGCACTCACCGTCCGCGGCCTCGTACTCCAGGCGTACGGCCTGCGCCTTGATCGTGATGCCGCGCTCGCGCTCGAGGTCCATGCTGTCGAGGACCTGCGCCTTCATCTCACGCGCCGTGAGCGCACCCGTCAACTCAAGCAGGCGGTCCGCTATCGTTGACTTGCCGTGGTCGATATGCGCAATGATGCTGAAGTTGCGTATGTGGGAGGGGTCCATCAGAGGGCCGGCGGCGAGAGACCGCAGCCGCAGGTTTCAAGCTATCAGCCATCCCCAGGAGAGTCAATTTTTGGCGCGTGCGTGCCGCGGCACGCGACAAAGAGTAAGGGCACGGCATACCCAGCGGTATACCGTGCCCCTACCTCTTGAGGTTGACTATTCTTCGTCTTGCTGACCCGCAAGGCGGTTAATAACGCTGAGGTCTTCGAGCGTGGTAATGTCGCCCGAAACCTTGTCGGTCGTGACGATTTCACGCAGCAGGCGGCGCATGATCTTACCGCTACGTGTTTTGGGAAGCGCCTCGGTGAAGCGGATCTGTTCGGGACGGGCAAATTTGCCGATCTCGACCCCGACCCAGTCGCGCAGGGCGGTGGCCATCTTGTCGTCCGTCTTCTGGCCCACCTTCACCGTGACGAAGGCGACGACGGCTTGCCCCTTTAGCTCGTGAGGTTTGCCGATCACCGCGGCTTCAGCGACGGCCTTGTGCTTCACGAGAGCCGATTCGAGCTCGGCGGTCGAGAGGCGGTGTCCGCTGACGTTCATCACGTCATCCACGCGGCCGAGGACCCAAATATAGCCGTCTTTGTCGCGCCTTGCCGCATCGCCGACAAAGTAGACGCCGGGAATCTGCGACCAATAGGTCTTCTTGAACCGCGCCTTGTCACGCCAAAGCGTCCGGAACATCGCGGGCCACGGCTTGCGAATGACCAGATAGCCTTCCCCGCCCTTCGGAACCGACTTGCCTTGCATGTCGACGACATCCACGGCAACACCGGGCAACGGAAATGTCGCGGAGCCGGGTTTGGTGGGCGTCGCGCCCGGCAAAGGCGAAATCATGATCGAGCCGGTTTCCGTCTGCCACCAAGTGTCGACAATCGGGCAGCGTTCGCCGCCGATGTACTTGTGGTACCACTCCCAGGCAGCCGGATTGATCGGTTCTCCGACCGAGCCGAGCAAACGCAAGCTCGATAGATCATGCTTCTTGGGCCACTTTTCGCCCATGCGGATAAACGCGCGGATGGCGGTCGGTGAAGTGTAGAGAATGTTGATCTTGTACTTGTCGATGATGCGCCAGAAACGGTCCGGCTCGGGATGGGCCGGGGCGCCCTCGTACATCACCGTCGTTGTTCCGACAAGCAGCGGTCCGTAAACGATGTAACTGTGACCGGTGACCCAGCCGACATCCGCCGCGCACCAGAACGTGTCTTCTTCTTTGATGTCAAACACCCACTTCATGGCCATATTGACCTGAAGCTGATAGCCGCCGGTCGAGTGGACGATGCCCTTCGGCTTGCCCGTCGTGCCGGAGGTGTAGAGCACGTAGAGCGGGTGTTCGGAATCGAGTTCAACCGCCGGGCAAACGTCGCTTGCCTCGGCTTCAAGGGCGCTCCAGTCGTGGTCGCGGCCCTTCTTCATCTTGATGTCGTTATGTGTGCGCCGATAGACAACGCAATGCTTGACGCCCGGGCACTCGGCCATGGCTTCGTCGGTCGTGGCCTTGAGCGGAACGATATTGCCGCGCCGCCAGCCGCCGTCGGCGGTGATGACGACCGTAGCGTCGAGGTCGATGATGCGGGTTTTGAGCGCCTCGGCCGAGAAGCCGCCGAACACGACGCTGTGCGTGATCCCCAGCCGCGCACAGGCGAGCATCGCGATCGGCAACTCGGGGATCATCGGCATGTAGATGATCGAGCGGCTGCCTTTGCGGAGTCCGAGTTTCTTCAGGACGTTCGCGAAGCGGCAGACGCGGCGGTGGAGTTCCTGGTAGGTGATGGTTTCGGTGTCGCCGGGCTCGCCTTCCCAGATGATGGCAGCCTTGTTCTTGCGGGCCGTCGTGAGATGGCGGTCGAGGCAGTTGTAGCTGATGTTCGTCTTGCCGCCGACGAACCATTTGGCGAAGGGTGTTTTCCACTCAAGCGTCTTCTTCCACGGCTTGAACCAATGCAGTTCCTGTTTGGCAAGCTTGCCCCAGAATGACGCAGGGTTGCGCGCGGCCTGATCGTAGAGCTTCTTGTAGGCCGCCATGCCGCTGACATTGGCGTTCTTGGCAAAATCCTTCGGGGGTTTGTAAGACGTGGGCTTCGCAGGCATTTGAGGGGTCTCCAACTAGGGATGCGGGGTTGCCCGAACCGACCTCCCTTCTTCGGGAGAGCTTCGAAGGTTCGGGGCCCGGACGAATTCACCAATATACAACAGGCTTTTGACGGCCCGCTTTGATGAAAGAGATGTTCGCTAACTAAGAGCCTCGTGGAGCCGCGTGGCCACCACTTCGGCTTCTCCGGGTTGCATCTGCCAGACGGAGATACTGACGCCGTCTTTGCCGTTGCGGGAGATGGCGATGGCGGGTTCACCGTTCAACAAGTCATCGATGACCTGCTTCGGCGACGTGCCGACCGTGCCTTCGTCCCAGCGAACCTTTACGTGGGGAACGTGGTTAGCGATTTCCGGCACGTTGATGTCGCACTGAACGGTGCTGATGCCCTTGACGGTGTCGATGATATGCGCCGCGCGGCGATCAAGTTCCTTGCGTTCCGCGTCGTGATCGATGCGCAGGTAGCGCGCCACGGCCGCGACGAGGCCCATGACCTCTTCCTTGCCGACCTTCATGCCGCGCCCGATGCCGCCCGCCGGGCTGATGGACAGCCAGGCAGCGTCAACCAGATCCTCGCGGCCGAGTAGTAGACCGCTGGCTTGCGGTCCGATCAGCCCTTTACCCCCGGAGAAGACGACGAGATCGAAACCCTCGTCGACGCAACCCCTCAGGCGTTCCTTCGGAGGGACATCGGCGGCAGCGTCGTTGAGAGTGGGGACACCGTGCTTCTTGGCAACTTCGACCCACTCCTCGCGCTTGATCTGGCCTTTGGGTTCGGCCTTGTTGAGGAAGAACATCATGGCGGTCTTGTCGCTGATGGCGGCCTCGAGTTCCTCGCGCGTCTCGACCCAAACGGTTCTCGCGCCGGTGAGCCACATCTGCGCTTCATAGCCGCAGCGATGTGCTTTCTGCGAGATGATCTCGTTGGGAATGTCGGTGACATCGGGAAGTTGGGTGGCCTTCTTGCGGTCGCCTCGGTGAAGGCACGCCGCGGTGCCACAGGTGATCGCGGAGGCAGCGCCGCAGGAGATCATCGCGGCGGGCACGCCGATCATCTCGGCGATCTTGGCGCCGGCCTTGCGTTGCAGGTCGGGGAAGTGGACATGGCTGCGCGCGGCGTCAACCATCGCGGCGACGACCTCCGCGGGCATGACGGAACCGCCGAGGACGGTGACCGTACCTCGGCCGTTGATGACGCGGCGAACGCCAAGGTCTTCGTAGGTCATCGTCGTCGGCGTGTTGATGGTGGATTGCGCTTGGTCGCCGCATGCGGTCGTGCCGGCGGCTGTGGTGAGGGCGGCGGCGGTCGCGGTGTTCTGAAGGAAGTTTCTGCGCGTGGGTGATTGGGCCATATCTAAGTCTCCTGGAGTCCGGCTATCGGGCTGTCCGCCGGCTCGGGCGGGGCGAAAAGCCGGAAGCGGCTACGATCCGGCACAAAAATGGGCCGAATTCCTTGATCGTAGAGGCGATTGATTGTACCTTGATTCAATGGCATCCCGCAGTCTCAACAAAGTCATGTTGATCGGGCATCTTGGCAAAGATGCCGAAACACGCTATACCCAGAGCGGTACGGCGGTCACAAATTTCACGGTCGCAACGAGCCGGCGCTACAAGAACCAGCAAACCGGCGAGTGGGACGAGGACACGGAGTGGCACGACATTGTCCTCTGGAAGGCCGAGAACCTGGCGAACTATCTACAGAAGGGTAAGCAGGTATACATCGAGGGCCGGCTTCAGACGCGTAGCTGGGAGGACCAGAGCGGCGTCAAGAAATACCGCACCGAGGTGGTCGCCGATCCCTTCGGCGTGATCCTGCTAAGCGGACGCGATGGCGCGGGTGAAGGCGGCGGCGGTGGTGGCCGTCCGGCGGCTCGTGCGCAGCCCGCGGCAGCTGGTGGCGCCGGCGGTGGCGGCGACGACCTCGGTGGCCAGGGGATCACCGACGACGACGTCCCGTTCTAGCTGTTAGGCGGGTGGTTGCTCTCCGCCCGGCTTACAATAGGTGGCAGCAAAGGCTGATCGATGAACTCGCATTGGCACCCCCACCGTAGGCAATTCTCTCGCCGTGACCTGTTGCGGCTGAGTGGGGCGGGGTTCGGCCATCTTGCACTCACGGGATTGCTGGGGCAGGAAGCGCGGGCGGCGGCCAAGGTCGCGGGTGCCGAGCGGGACCAGCCGCTAGCTCCGAAAGAGCCGCACTTCGCGCCGAGGGCGAAGCGGGTCATCTTCCTGTTCATGCACGGAGGGCCGTCGCAGGTCGATACCTTCGACTACAAGCCGCTGCTAAAACGCGACCACGGCAAGCCATTGCCATTCGAACGTCCCAAGGTGGTTTCGAGCGAAACGTTTAACCTGCTGAAGTCTCCGTGGGATTTCAAGCAGTACGGCGAGAGCGGCGCTTGGGTAAGCGATCTATTCCCGGAGTTCGCCAAGCAAGTCGACGACGTGTGCTTCATCAAGTCGATGTACGGGTCGAACTCGCGGCACGGCGGCGCACTGCTCGAGATGCACACCGGAAGCGATACATTCGTGCGCCCGAGCATGGGCTCATGGGTCACCTACGGACTCGGCTCGGAAAACCAGAATATGCCGGGTTTCATCACGGTGAGCCCGACGCAGAGCCACGGCGGGGCGAACAACTACGGGTCGGCGTTCTTGCCAGCACCCTACGCGGGAACGGCTATCGGCGCCGTTGGCACGCCCGCGCGGGACGCGAAAATTCCGTTCATCACGCCCGAGACGCCGCGTGACATTCAGCGGATGGAGTTGGACTTCATCCGTGAGATGAACGAAGACCATCTTGAGAAGTCGGGTCCGGATGCCGCGCTCGAAGGCCGCATCGAGTCGTTTGAGCTGGCATTTCGCATGCAGGCGGAAGTACCGGACTTGCAGAACCTCGATGACGAATCGCCGGCGACGCGTAAGTTGTACGGCATTGATGATCCGATGACGGAAGACTTCGGGCGGCAGTGCTTGATGGCGCGGCGTTTCGCCGAGGCGGGCGTACGGTTCGTGCAGGTGAGCCACAGCTACAAGTGGGACCAGCATGCGCGGCTGCGGCGTGACCACGAGCAGAACGCCCGCGAAGTGGACCAGCCGATCGCGGCGCTGTTGCAGGATATGAAGGCGCGTGGACTACTCGAAGACACGCTAGTGGTTTGGGGCGGCGAGTTCGGCCGGACGCCGACGGCCCAGGGTTCCGATGGGCGCGATCATAACCCGGAAGCGTTCACGATGTGGATGGCGGGCGCGGGTGTGAAGCCCGGACTTAGCTACGGTGCGACGGACGACTATGGGTACTACTCGGTTGAGAACAAGGTGCACTTCCACGACCTGCACGCGACAATTCTGCACATCCTTGGATTGGACCACCTGAAGCTGACGTATCGTTACGCCGGCCGGAACTTCCGGTTGACGGATGTTCACGGCAACGTGGTTCACGACATTCTTTCCTGATTTCGTACAGGTCTTGCACAGCGGATCTTGCTGGGTTCGCGGTTATTGGTGGTTGATCATCGCACCCTTACGGGCGCGGCTCTGAGCTTCTGGCTTGGAGCTTTTCTACGCCTAGCGGCGTAGGCCCGCTCCGTGACTGTCGCGGCTCTGCTGCTTCTGGCCTGGGCCCGCTTGACTCCCGACGCTCCATTGCTACCGTGGATCCCTCAGCAAAGCAGGGTCGATTTGCCATGTTCCTACGACCGTTGTGTCTTGCTGGGCGAATTCGGCTGTACGGAGGACCTGGCTCCAGGGGTCTGGCGTAGTCGCTTCCCTGTCGATGGCGGCGATGACGAATTGGTTCAGGCCTGCGAGGACGCGATGCATCTCTTCCGCCTCTTCGGGGGTTTGTGTGAAGGCTTCCATGTCGAGTTGCAAGGCGGACTGGACGGGGCTATATCCGAGTGTGGCGTAGGCCCAGGTGGCCTGTCGGAGCGCCCGCGCGAAGAGGGTGAGGTTCATCATGGCGCGCGGCGGGTCTTTCATGACGGCTTCGAGACGCGCCGGCTGCAAGGCCATCCAGACAACGGCTCCATCGCGGATGCCTTGGCGGACGGGAATGGCTAGGAAGGACGCGTCGCCTGAATCAACGGGATTGCCCGCTAGGGGCGAGCGGTCGATGATTTCGAGGACGCCGTTGCCCGCCAATCTTAGTTGGGTCGTGGCTTGCGCGGAATCGATCGAGCAGGTGAAGTCCTCGGACGCGCCGCTACAACGCCCGCCTTGTTGCTCGATGTGAGCCTTGAGAACCGGGGCGGTGAACTGTCCGCTTAGGAGGGCGCGGAGCTCGTATTCGCCGATCGAGATAGCGGCTCCCTCTATATCCGCATCGGAGAGGAAGGCTCGATGCGCGGCGAAAGAGTCGCGGCGGTCGATGAGTTCCCATCCGGGCACCGAAGCGGGGTCAGCAAAGCGGGCCGCTTGGCGCACTGCTCCGACATCCACGTAGACATACAGGCCGTGGTCGTCAGGCAGCAGCGGGAACAGGCGCGCGGGCAGATCGGGGACGAGTTGTCGCCAAAGCAGATACCCGACAACGCCCACGACCGCGCCGAGCGTCGGCCACCAGCGGCGCACCAGCGTCTTCAATCCGTCCACCAACACAGGTTCAGTATAGGGAGGGGTCTTAGTATTCTTGCTACCGCTATGAGACAAATCGTTGCTATGATTTGGCCATGACGAAACTTCACCGGGTCTGGATTGTCAACGCAATTGTTCTGGTCACGTTCGCCGTGATCGGACTGAAAGCGGTGAGTGAGCCCAAGAACGACTTCCGTTTTGCCATCTTGGGTGATCGCACCGGTGGAGCGCAGCCGCAGATCTACGGGCGCGTGTGGCGCGAGATCGACTTGATGCATCCCGAGTTCGTGGTGAACGTGGGTGACACGATTCAAGGCGCCAAGGACGAATTGGCCGAATCACAGTGGATGGAGTTGCGTCCCGTGTGGGCGCGCTACAACCACTATCCGCTCTACTTTTCGCCGGGCAACCACGACGTGTGGTCGGAGTTCTCGAAAGAGCTGTACGAGAAGGAATCGAAACGCAAGACGCACTACAGCTTCAACTACGAGGATGCGCACTTCACAATTCTCGATACGAGCCGCAATCGTATGCTCGATGACGAGCAGCTCGACTTTCTGGAGAAGGATCTGAAGAAGTACAAGGACAAAGATCCGAAGTTCGTCATCTTCCATCACCCGTATTGGATTCAGAAGATCCGGGACGGCGAAGAGTTCCGGCTGCACACGCTGGTGAAGCGCTACGGCGTCGATCGGGTTCTGAGCGGACATGGGCATCGCTTTGTGCGGATCGTCCACGAGGGCATCCCGTACATCGAAGTGGGTAGCTCGGGCGGCAGCATGAATGGCAACCGGATACGAGGCGAAGGTTTCTCGAACGGGATCTTCTATCACTGGATCTGGGGCCACGTGAAGGGTTCAAAGATCTATCTGACGGTCAAGGAAATCGACGGTCCGATGGGCCAGGGCCGTATGTTCAAGGCGGAAGACTGGGACAGCGCCGCCGACGGACCGGCGTTCAATATCGCTGACCCGGCATTGTCGATCCACCCGGAGACTTAGTTCGACGGGGCTGGATACGCATCTTCGCAGGCCGCGAATAAGGGCGACAGTCCGTGGCGCGTGATTCGGAGGGCACCATAAGCTCGGGGGCCTACGGCTCTCCTGCCCCAGGGCCTACGGCATTAGCGCCCTAGGCCAGTGGGCACTAAGGCCTCGGTAGGACGCTAGCCAACTCGCTAAAAAGGCCGTACATTTATAGCATGGCAGTGACAAAAGTCGAACAACGCAAGCGCCTATAGCGGAATGAGGAGAAGTGATCTCGCACCTTGATGGATGCTGGTTGGACCGTGATTCTTTCTGTAATTCTCGAGAGTCAGAAGGCTCTCGGACTCGATCCCATCGATGTAAATATTCTCCTGCAACTAGCGACCTACTGGTGGTATCCAGAGAACCTCCCGCATCCCTCAAAAGCAACGCTTGCCAGTTCAATTGGCGTTGATCCGAGTACAGTAAGACGCCACATCGCTCGCTTGGAGGCGGATGGACTAATCGAAAGAGAAGCTCGTTTCGATCCAAAGACGGGCCGTCAAGAAACGAACCGCTATTCCTTCGATGGCCTCATCAAGGAGGCTACGCCTTACGCAAAGGAGGCCCTGGCTGAACGGGAAGACCGGAGACTGGAGAACGCAGCACGACGCGAACGGAAGAAGCCCAAGCTTCAAACCATCCGTGGGAAGACGAAGAAATGACTGAACTCGTCTTGCTGATTGAGAGATTCGGGCTGCCTACGATTGCCGCCGGCGTGCTCCTGTATCTCGTCATCAAGGGAGAACTCTTCTTCCGATACCCGCGACGCTAGCTTCTCGATGCCAGGAAGAGTGCCTTCCCGGCCCCCCCGTTTTCACAGCCCTTTAGGCAGGGGCAGCGGTTCGCTTTCCTGTTCGCGTGCCGGCGTGAAGCGGTTGGCCGGTGCCTCGGAGTGGAGCTGTTGTAGCCAAAAGACGCCGTCGAATTCATTGCTGTTGCCACGCGTTGCGACGAAATCGACGTCGCCGTCGTAGTCCAGGTCGGTTGCGATGAAGGCGTCGAACATCCCTCGCTTGCGGCGTGAGACATCGTGCTGCTTCCAGGCGCCGCCGGGCGAGCCGGGATTTTCGAACCAGGTGATGCGGCCGGAGGGATCGTTGACGGTGGCCTCGGGGCCATCCTCGCGGCGCGGGCCGCGGCTGTAGCCGCCGACCATTAGGTCGGGCTGTCCGTTGCCGGTGATGTCGGTGAGCGTGATACCGGTGACGTGGTCGGGCTTGATGCTGCCGATCATGTGGAACGTCCAGGGTTGCGCGGGGTCGGCGGGCTGTTTGATCCAACCGACGGAATGACGTACCGGCGCTGACAGAACGACGTCGATGCGCCCGTCACTGTTGAAATCGTGGAAGGCGAGATTGAAGCCGGTGATACGGATTTCCTCGGCTGAAGCGTGAGAGCCGAGATCGATGTCGACTGGGTGTTCGGTGAAGGTGAGACCGCCGCCTTCGCTTGGTCCTTGGTTCTCGAACCAGAAAACTCGCTCTTCTCCGCGCGAGCCGGCGAAGACGTCGAGGTCACCGTCGCCGTCGAGGTCGACGGGTTGGGCGTTGATGGGTACTTTGACGCGGGTGAGAACGTGTTCGGTCCAGCCGTCGGGGTCGAGGGGGTTGGCTGGAGGATCGAACCAGGAGATGGCGGTGGTCTTCTCCCCCTTTTCGTTTGCGCCTGATCCCTTGTTGGACGTGACGACCTCCAGGCTGCCGTCGCCGTCGAGGTCGGCGAGAAAGACACGGATGAACGAACCGCGGTTCCGGGTGACGGTGGGGATGACACGATCCCAACGCCAGCCTTGAATCTTGTTGGCGGGGTTCTGTAGGTAGATCAGATGGCCGCGCTCGCAGGCGGTGATGATGTCAGCGAATCCGTCGCCGTTGACATCGCCTAGAGCAACATCCTCTACGGCATCGACCTCGGGGCCTTCGGCCAGAGATAGCCGGAACCAGTCGTGAGGGCCATCTTCGGAGGCGTACGCCACACGCAGGTGGTCGCTGTCCTCGTGCGCCGAAACGATATCGAGAAGGCCATCGTTGTCGAGGTCGGCCATTTGCAGGCCGTCGCCTCCCCGCAACGGCACGCCGCCCGAGTTGTATTGGTCGTCGATGAGGTTCTCCTGCCAGGAAATATATTCACCCTCCGCGTTCTGTGCATCCGTGGGTAGCGCGGCAACGGGGGTAGGGCCGCCGTTGTCGGATCCGCAGGCGGACGCCGCCAGCAGGAGAAGTAGAACAATCCAGGTTGAATAGGTGGGGGACACGATGTGCGGGGTTCGACTGCCAGGATAAAACATTATGGGTCGGTCTTGTTGCTGCCGAGGCTCGTCTTCGGATGGTTCGATCCGGCAGTTGGTAAGATATTGGACTAATGAAAAGGTCATTGCCGACACGAAGACAAGCCTTGCGAGGAGTGGCCGGGGCGGCTCTCACCTCAGCATGTGCGCAAGCTCCGGTGTTTGCGCAATCAAGTGAACTCCCTAACATCGTCTTTCTGATCTCTGACGATCACAGTACACCGGACCTAGGCTGCTACGGAAACTCGGCGATCCAAACGCCGCACCTCGACCGGTTGGCGGCGGAGGGGCTGCGGTTCGACAACGGTTTCGTAGCGTCGCCGCAGTGCAGTCCGAATCGCTCGGCGATCTTCGCGGGGTGCACGCCGCATACAATCGGCACGAGCCGGCTGCACACACCGTATCCCGAGTGGGAAGAGAGCTTCGTGGAGGGTTTGCGGGGGGCGGGCTACTACACGGGCGCCTATCGCAAGGTGCATCAAGGCGATGCGTTCAATGAGCGGTTCGATTTCTACCGGCCGGCGCGAGTTCCCTTCAGCGAATTCTTCGACAAACGGCCTTCTGGGAAACCGTTCTTCCTGCACGTAGGGTTCACTGATCCGCATCGGCCTTACCGGAAGGGCGCGTTCTCGCCGCCTCACGATCCGGCGAAGGTGATGGTGCCGGACTTCCTGCCTGACACGCCGAAGGTTCGGGAAGACATTGCACTCTACTACGACGAGATCGCGCGCATGGACTCGGAATGCGGTGAGGTGCTCGGGCTACTCGACCGGCATGGGCTGGCTGAGAACACGCTTGTGGTGTTCATGGGCGACAACGGGATGCCGTTCCCGCGGGCCAAAGGGAGTTTGTATGATCCGGGAATCAAGGTGCCGACGCTGGCGCGTTGGCCGGGGCGAATCAAGCAGGGAAGCGTAACGAACGCGCTGATGTCGGCGATCGATTTGCCGATAACGTGGCTGGCGATGGCCGGACAAGAGCCGACGGCGAAGATGACCGGGAAGAGTCTGTTGCCGGTCTTTGATGACCCGGAAGCGCCGTTACGCGAGGCCGTGTTCGCGGAGCGGAATTGGCACAACACGCTGGACCCAAGCCGGTCCGTCCGTACACAACGGCACAAATTGATCTTCAACGGCCAGCCGCGGTTTCCGTATCGGCCGGCGTCGGATCTGGAACGGTCGCTTTCATGGGAATCGTACATTGAAGAGAAGTGGAAGGGCAGCGGCAGTGCGCTTGAGGCGCATCATTGGCAGTTGCTGGAACCGACGCGGCCGATTATCGAGTTGTATGACCTGGGAAGTGACCCGGGCGAGTTCCACAACCGTGCGACGGACCCGGAGTTGCGCGATGTGCGGCGGGATCTGGAGTACAATCTCAGCGACTGGATGCATGAGACGTATGATTTCCTGCCGCCGCTCTGGAAGAGCTATCCGGCGGCGAGCGGGCCGGGGCGGCGGGATCGGCTCTGACAGTACCGATTGACAGTCTTCGGGCCCATTGTTAGGTTGGCCCCAGAGAGAAGATGATTCTTCGATCGATTGGTTTAGCGGTTAGCTTCGCGGCCGTCTCGGCTTGGGCCGGTGAAGCGGAGCAACTTGAGTTCTTCGAGAGCAAGATTCGGCCGGTGTTGGCTGAATCCTGCTACGCCTGCCATACCAAGACGAAGATGGGCGGATTGCGCCTTGATTCGCGAGACAGTGCGGTTCGGGGTGGCGCTTCAGGCCCGGCGATTCGTCCCGGCAACGCGGCGGGAAGTTTATTGATCCAGGTTGTCCGTCATGAGCATGACCGGCTGAAGATGCCGCCCTCGGGCGAGAAGCTTGACGAGAAGAAGGTCACCGCGCTGGAGGCTTGGATTCAAGACGGCGCGGTTTGGCCGGATGAGGATCTGATTGTCGACGCGGCGGAAAGTACGAAGTATGAGATCACGCAGCAGCAACGGAAGTTCTGGTCGTTTCAGACCGTAGCAAAGCCCGAGCTTCCAAGGGCGGTCGGTACGGCGAAAGGCCGGACGCCGGTTGATCATTTTGTCCTAGCAAAGCTGCGGGAGAACCATCTCAAGCCTGCCGGTTTGGCGGACAAGCGCACGCTGATCCGTCGCTCCACGTTCGACTTGATCGGCCTACCGCCGACGCCGGATGAGATCCAGGCTTTTCTCGGGGACTCGTCGGCGAATGCCTTTGCGAAGGTAGTCGAACGACTGCTGGCTTCACCGCGCTATGGCGAGCGCTGGGGCCGCTACTGGCTGGATCTCGCTCGCTATTCCGACGGCAAGATCGGGACGCGCACTGACGCGCCGTACCCCAATGCGTTTCGCTATCGAGACTGGGTGATTCAGGCCTTCAACGACGATCTTCCCTATGACCAGTTTGTGAAAGCACAGTTGGCGGCTGACCATCTGCCCGAGAGCGAGAAGCAAAAGCATCTGGCGGGGCTGGGCTTCCTGGCGCTTTCGCCGCGTGGGGATGATCGAGTCGATGTGGTGACCCGAACGTTCCTCGGCTTCACGGTAGGGTGCGCGCAATGCCACGACCACAAGTATGACCCGATCCCGACGAAGGATTTCTATTCGTTGCAGGGAGTGTTTGCGAGTAGCGCGTATCACGAGTATCCGCTGGCTCCCGAAGAACAGGTAAAGGCCTACAAGAAGGCCGAGAAGGCGATCGTCGACCAGAAAGCGGCCATCACGAAGTTCTTCGAAAAGCAGTCGGAGCAACTGGTGGATGTGTTGTTCGTGCAAACGGCCGCATACATGGTCGCGGGCTGGCGGGTGATGCAGGATGGCGGTACGTCGGCTGAAGACACGGCGAAAGAGGAAGGGCTCGATGAGGAGATTCTCGGGCGCTGGGCGACTTACCTCAAGTCGGAGAAGGAGCATCAATTCCTTGATGAATGGGATGCGATGGTCGAGCGCGGCGGCTCCATCGATGAAGCGCGGGAGCTGGCTCAAGCGGCGGAGGATTTAGTCCTCGCGATTCACAAGGAAAAGTACGGGATTGAGGATCGGAACTACGTCAAGCTGGGTGGCGCCAAGGGGGTCGCGGACGAGCGAACCCGGCAGTATACGAACCTCGAGTTTCTCGGCTTGAAGAAGTGGTATCTGTGGCGCGATCTTGCGTCCGAGCCATTTCGCAAAGATGGGTTTGACCATCCCGGCGGCGTGTTCCATTTCGACGAGAAGGAAGAACACTCGATCGAACGCTTCCTGAGTGGGGTCTGGAAGGCTCACCTCGACACGCTACGGGTCGATTTGAAAGTACTGGAAGAAGCTCTACCGGAACCGTATCCGTTCGTTCACGGCTACAAGGACGCCGAGAAGATTAAGGATCTGCAGGTCCACATCCGGGGGGACAAAGACAACCTGGGTGAGCTTGCGCCACGGCGGTTCCTGCATATCTTGAGCGAGGAGGAGCCGGAGCGGTTTACTCAGGGCAGCGGCCGGCTCGATCTGGCGAACCACATCGTTGATCCGGAGAATCCGCTGACGCCGCGCGTGATGGTAAACCGCATCTGGGCGCATCATTTTGGGCGGGGTATCGTCGGGACGCTCAGCAACTACGGGCAACTCGGCGAGAAGCCTACACATCCCGAGCTGTTGGACTATCTTGCGGCACGGTTTGTCGAGAGCGGCTGGTCGATCAAAGAGATGCATCGCGAGATCATGCTGTCGGCGACCTATCAGCGCGCAATGGAATCAATTGCGAAGAACCAGGAGAAGGACCCTGCCAATAAGCTGCTGTGGCGGGCGAACTTGGTGCCGCGGCTCGATGCCGAGGCCATGCGTGACGCGATCTTGGCTGTCGCGGGAACGCTTGAAAGCGTGTCCGGCGGCCCCCCCGCCGACTTCGCGGATGACAATTATCGCCGGACCGTCTACTGCACGGTGAGCCGCACGGAGACGAATCGGCCGATGACGCTGTTCGACTTCCCTGATCCGAACAGCACGAGCACGAAGCGGGCTATTACGGTGGGCCCAATGCAGCGCTTGTATTTCCTGAACAGCGGCTTCGTGATGGGTCAGGCGAAGGCCCTGGCCGAGCGGCTGGAACGCGAAGCGGGCGCGGACCCGAAGGCGCGGATCCGGCGCGTTTACGAGCTTGTCTACGGTCGGCTGCCGACGGAATCGGAGATGGCGATCGGTCTGGAATACGTGCGGCAGAGCGAAGAAGCATGGCCGCGGTATGCGCAGACATTGCTTGCGGCGAGTGAGTTTAGTTCGGTGAACTGAGCTAGCGCGTACGAAAGTGCTGACAAGTTTTCGGGGTATTGGTAAGATGGCGGTGATTCTCCCATGACAAGGCGCAACGCACTACGCATGATGGGTGCGGGCTTCGGTACCGCCGGATTCGCCGGCATGTTGGGAGCGAATACGCCCGCCGGACCGCTCGACCCGAAGCAACCTCACTTCGCTCCCAAGGCCAAGCGGGTCATCTTTCTCTTCTTGAACGGCGGACTGTCGCAGGTCGATACGTTCGACCCCAAGCCGATGCTCGACAAGCACGACGGCGAGCCGCTTCCTGGGGAAAAGATCAAGACTGATCGTGCGTCGGGCAGTTTGATGAAGTCGCCGTTCACGTTCCACAATCGGGGTGAGAGCGGCCTGCCGGTTGCCGAGATCTTCGACAAGGTTGGTAGTCAGATCGACGACATTTGCGTCGTGCGGTCGTGCCATTCGGACAACGGCAACCATGGCCCATCGCTGTTCTTGATGAACTGCGGCCACCAGTTGCCGGGCCGTCCGTCGATGGGCTCGTGGGTGACGTACGGGCTGGGTTCGGAGAATGAGAACTTGCCCGGCTTCGTGGTGCTGTGCCCCGGTTATCCGGTGATGGGGCCGTCGCTGTGGTCGTCGGCTTTCCTGCCGAATCCCTACCAGGGCGCCTACATCCGCAACGATGAGACGGACCCGGAAAAGCTGGTTCAGAACATTACGAACAAGGTACTGAGCGACGGCGAGCAGCGGCGGCAACTTGAGTTGCTCGACAAGCTGAATAGCTCATATCTGAATCGTCTCGGGCACAACCCGGAAATGGAAGCGGCGATCAAGTCGATGGAAGTCGCTTATCGGATGCAGACGGAAGTGCCGGATGTGTTCGATATCAACCGCGAACCGGAGCATGTGCGCGAGCGCTATGGCGACAGCGATTTCGGCAAGGGTTGCTTGATGTCACTGCGGCTTGCCGAGCACGGCGTCCGCATGGTGCAGGTGTATTACGGGAACTTTCAGCCGTGGGATAGCCATGACGACATCCTGGTGCACGGCAAGCTGGCGCGCGAGGCGGATGCCCCGATTGCGGCGCTGATTCAAGATCTCAAGGCACGCGGTCTGTTCGAGGACACGTTGTTGGTGATCGGCACCGAGTTCGGCCGGACGCCGATGATCCAAAATAGCGGCCTTGAAAAGATCGGCAAGGGCCGCGATCACAATGTTCCCGGCTATACGACCCTGTTGGCGGGTGGCGGCGTGAAGGGTGGAATGGCTTACGGAGCGACCGACGATTTCGGCTTCAAAGCGGTTGAGAACCCGGTCCATCCGCATGATCTGCACGCGACGATTTTGCACCTACTGGGACTGGACCACACCAAACTGACCTATCGCTATAGCGGCCGCGACTTCCGGTTGACGGACGTTGCCGGCCGGGTCATCTACGACATCATTGCTTGAGCTACACCGGCCCGCGGCCGATGGAGATCTGGCAGAGAGAGGCCCGCGCCGGGCTCTATGCTCCCGGCGCGGTGGCTTTGATTTCCTCGGATACGCCGCTGAACTGCTCGAAGTTCTTTCGAAAACGCTCAGCGAGACCGCGGGCGGCTTCATCGTAGGCTGCCGCGTCGGCCCACATGCCTCGGGCGTCAAGAACCTCGGAAGGTACGCCGGGGCAAGTCTTCGGCACGGCCAAACCGAAGATCGGATGGTTCTCGTAGCCGACATTGTTGAGTGCGCCCGCGAGCGCGGCGGTCAGCATGGCCCTGGTGTGAGGCAGGCTCATGCGCTTGCCGACGCCATAGGCCCCGCCGGTCCAGCCGGTGTTGACCAGCCAACAATTGACGGACTGTTCGCGGAGTTTTCGCCCGAGCATGTCAGCGTACTCGGCCGGCTTGCGGGGTAGAAACGGCGACCCGAAGCAGGCGCTGAACGTTGCCGTGGGCTCGTTGCCGAGACCTCTCTCGGTACCGGCCACCTTCGCGGTGTAGCCGCTGAGGAACTGATACATCGCTTGCGCGGGCGTAAGTTTCGAGATCGGCGGCAGGACACCGAAGGCGTCGGCGGTGAGAAAGACGATGTTTTGGGGCCGGCCCGCGACGCCCGGGATCACCGCGTTGTCGATGAAGTCCACCGGATAGGCCGCACGGGTGTTTTCGGTAATGCTGTCGTCATCGTAGTCGGGGACTCGCGTGGCTTCGTCCAAGACCACGTTCTCGAGTACCGAACCGAAACGTAGAGCATTCCAGATTTCCGGTTCCCTCTCGATGGACAACCGGATACATTTCGCGTAGCAGCCGCCTTCGAAATTGAAGATGCCGCTATCGCTCCAGCCATGTTCGTCGTCGCCGATCAGCCGGCGATTTGGATCGGCCGAGAGAGTCGTCTTGCCCGTACCGGAGAGACCGAAGAAGAGTGCGACATCGGCATCGTCCCCAACGTTCGCGGAGCAATGCATGGGAAACACGTTGCGCTCAGGGAGTAGAAAGTTGAGCAGGCTGAAGACGGATTTCTTCATCTCGCCCGCATAGCGCGTTCCTCCGATGAGAACGAGCTTCTGCTTGAAGTTAAGGATGACGAACGCTTCACTGTGGGTACCGTCGATAGCTGGGTCCGCCTGAAGTCCCGGCACGTAGATGATGGTGAACTCCGGAGCGTGTGAGGCGAGTTCCTCCGCGGTAGGGCGAACGAAAAGTTGCCGTGCGAAGAGACTATGCCACGCCATCTCGGTGATTGCACGGATAGGCAGGCGGTAGTCCGGGTCGGCGCCCGCGAAGCAATCCTGCACGAAGACCTCTTTACCTTGCAGGTGCGTCCGCACTTTCTCATGGAGCCGTTCGAACGAAGCCAGGGAAATGGGCTGGTTGACGCTGCCCCAATCGACACTGTCCCGCGTGATGTCGTCCTCGACGATGAAGCGGTCTTTGGGAGATCGCCCGGTGTATTGCCCGGTGAGGGCGACGAGCGAGCCATTCTCGGCGAGCCGGCCCTCATCACGCAAAAGGGCTTCCTCGACGAGATGGGCGGCGCTCAGATTCCGATGGACGACCTTCAGGTCGGATAGGCCGGCGGGTGCCTTCGATAAGTCGGGTATAGGTTCAGGGGATGGCATGAGATCAAGATCACCAGAGGCTCCCGGCTGCGATGGGAAATGAGCCGTGAGGCTGGGCTGTCAAACACGCGGAGGGGCAGGCTAGACCTTCGTACGATACTTCGATTGCAGTAGCGCAAGCTTCTCATCCAGAGATAGCTTCTTGATGTCTTGCTCTTCGCGTAACCTTTCTTTATCCGTCGGTCCGAAGGAGCGGCGGATTGCTTTGGTTTCGCGCCGGGGTTCCTTGCGGCGGCGTGGCTGCCCGTCGGCGGACTTGCGGGCGTCAACACGCGTGCGGCCGGGTCTTTGGGCGGCGGCCGCGGCGGGGTCTCTCATCGACAGCGAGATTCGCTTGCCCCCCTCGTCCACTGCTACCACGTAGACCTCGACGCGGTCACCGACTTTGACGGCCGCCTTGGGATCTTTGACGAACTTGTCCGACATGCGGGAGATGTGAACGAGCCCGTCCTGGTCGGCTCCGATGTCCACAAAAGCGCCGAAAGCGGCGACGTTGGTGACGACACCCTCGATCTTCTTGCCCCCCGTCAGCTCCTCCGCGGTGCGCAGTTCCACTTCCTGCACGGGCCGGATGAATTCGCCACGCGGCTTGCGGACGGACGGTTTCAGTTGGCGGACGATCCCCTTCAAAACGTCGAGAGGGAATTCGAGACTTTGCAATTCTTCCAGAGAGACCGCGTCGAGCGCTTCGGCTTTGTCGAGCGCCTCGGCGGCGGAAATGCCGGCGGCGGCCAGGATCTTCTCAGCGACGAGATATTGTTCGGGGTGGATGCCGGTCGCGTCGAGCGGGATTTCGCCGCCGTAAACGCGCGTAAATCCGACCGCCTGTTTGTAGATGCGTTTGCTGAGTCCGCTTACGCTGCCGAGCTGTTCGCGCTTGGTGAACGGGCCGTTCTTGCGGCGGTGCTCGACGACACGTTTGGCTAAACGCTCGGTCATGCCGGGCGCAAGCGCCAGTAGGTCGAGGGGAGCCGTGTTGAGATCGATGCCGACGGCGTGAACGGTCGACTCAAGCGTGCTGCGCAGGCCTTCACGCAGTTTGCGTGGATCAACGCTTTGATGGAACTGCCCGAGCCCGAGTGTGCGCTGGTCGAGGTGAGCGACGGCGGCGAGTGGGTCTTGCAGTCTCTTCGCCAAACACGCTGCGCTGCGTTGCGCCAGGGAGGTGTTCGGCATGTCGCGGCGCGCGGTTTTGGAAGTCGCGTAGATCCAACTACCCGCTTCGTTGACCGTCGTCCAGAATACGTCTTTGCGTCCGGCTTCGCGGATCGCGCCGCGAACGAGTCGTTCGACTTGCCGGATGCCGGGGCTGCCGGCCATGACAATGGCGCCCACTTCGTGGCGGCGCAGCAGGTCGGCCAGCGGAGTCATCGATTCACGAGAGCTATTTTTGTTGGCTTTCGGAAGCGGTTTCCCGGGCCGGCTCTCGGCTGCGGGGTCTTCGGCGGCTGGGGCCTTGGCAGAGGGCGATTCAGGAACTTCAGCGGCGGGAGCTTCTGATGCAGCGGCCGACTCTACCGCTTCCGGCTGCGGGGCTTCCTCACTGGACGCCTCGTCGCTTGTAGAGATAGTCTCGATGGTCTCGGGTTCGGCAGCAGCTGGTTCGGCGGCGACCGTTTCGGGGCTTTCCGCCTCCGTGTTGTCGGGCGCGGCGCTGTCGGGTTGGCCGCCGTCCGGTTCGGCGCTCTGGGCTTCGACGCCTGGCTGCGCTACCGCACCGGCAGGCTGTGCTTCGACGCCTGGCTGCGCTACCGCACCGGCAGGCTGTGCTTCTTGCTCGGCGGGCTCGCTATCGCTCTGCGTTTCCGTGGCCGGTGGAGTTTCCTCGGTGACGCTGACGGGAACGTCTTCACTCGAGGCCGCTTCAACCGCCGCCACATCCGCACCTTCTTCGGTTTTACTTTCGGGTTCGGAAGCGACCGGCTTGCCGTTCGCCGAATTGTCCGGCAGTCCGCCCTCGCGATGGACGATGGCACCCTCGACAAACTCACCTTGGGAGTTGATCACAGCGGCCCGCCAGCCGCCGGGACGACCTGTCTCAAGTCCAACCACGCCGATGTGCCCGGCGGGCGGAGTCATCAGAACTTTGCGGAGGTTCTTCTGAAAAGACTCGACGGCTTCCCGATCGCACCGTTCGTTCAGGACCTGGAGCAGCTCTTTGGCGAAGGCGGGGGCCAGATAAGCCTCCAGCGCCCGCGCCGCCACGGCACCGAGTTGAAGCTTGAGTTCCGGAGAGTCGGTCGTGATCTTTGTATCGATGAGATACGAGACGACTCTGTTTTCCGGCAGGGCTATTTCATAACGCAGGCCGATCTCTTGGACGGCGCGGCGCAGGGCCATCATCTGCCGCCAGGCAACCTTGCCGAGACGAGCCTGATAGCCCAGCAGGTTCTTGTACTTACCCTTGACGGCTCCGGCCGGACTGTCACCATGCACGACGATCCGGGCGGACTGACGGAGAATCGGGCGCAATCCGCGCCGCACTGCTGTATCCTCGCTCCAGGATTGGGCGATGATCTCACGCGCTCCGCGGAGAGCCTCGGCAGGGGTGGTGATGCCTGCGTCCGGCTTGAGATATCCGGCGGCAAGCGCGTTGATGTCACGATCTTCTGATTGCTGTGCGTCGAGCCGGCTTGCCAGTTCTTCCAGGCCCTGCTTTCTAGCCACAGTGGCGGGCGATTCACGCTTCGGCTTGAAAGGCAGGTAGAGGTCTTCGAGTTCCCAGCGGTCCGTCGCCGACTCGATTTCCGTACGCAACTCGGGAGTCAGGCGATCTTGCTGCCCCGCGGAGGTGAGGACGGTGATTCGCCGCTCCTCCAGTTCGAGGAATTGCTGCAGGCGTTCTTCGATGAAGCGAATCCGCAACTCGTCCAGACCGCCGGAAATATCCTGGCGGTAGTGGGAGATGTACGCAGGCGTAGCTCCGGCTTCCAGCTCGTGGACGAGCCGTTCCAGAACAACCAGGGGGATCTTTGCTTCCTCGGTGGTCTTTAGATAGGCCGAAGGAGGAAGGCCGGTTAGTGCTTTCATTTACCTCAACAAACGAGAGAACCCTTTGGGGTTACTGTATCATAATTGGCGTGTTTCCCGGCCCGCGCAACAACGTGCTGAGAGGCGTCTGCATCGTATTCATGACGGTGCTCATAGGCCCGTATTTAGCGGCCTTGGGGCAGGTCATCGAGTTTACCTCGAACGGGCTCGAGTACATGACGCTGAGCCGCGGCGGGCTCACACTCATGTATGCGCCGCTGCCGCTGACGATCCGCGATTTCGCGGTGATTCAGGTTTCCTACAGCAACGGTAGCGGCGAGAACCAGTTCATTCGTCCCACTGACTTCATCTACACGCCGAACAGCGGCCGGCGGATCCGGGCGGCGGCGGAGGAAGTCGTCGTGAGCGAGTTGTACCAGAAAGCGGGGCGCTCGGAAGTCGTAAAGCTGCAAGCGGTTTATGAGAAAGCGCTCTACGGCAGCCAGCCGATACGGTCGAGCAATGGGTACGAATCGAGACGCCGGGCAGCGATCGCGCGAGGGCCGGAAGGCTTGCGGGCGGCGGCAGCGGCTTCGGCGCTCTCCTTCGTAACGATGGAGCTGAAACCCGGCGAGTCGACCGACGGTGCGGTGTTCTTCAGTAACGACGGCGAGCCTTTGGAGCCGGGGACGCTGGAAATTCGCCTGACGAATGGAAAGCGGTTTGAGTTCCCGGTGCGGTAGAGGCTTGGTTCCGTCTAGGGTTGACGCAAGACCGACACTTCTTTGAACCACACGGTCGATTCCTTGTCATGGTTCTGCAGACCGATGTAGCCCACATCGGGTCGCGGGCCTCGCCGAGGTTCGAACCACTTCACGCGCGGCGGGACGGATTGTGAGCCCTTGAAGACATTGACCTGCGCGCCGTTGACGCTGACCGTCGTAGTCTGGCCGGCGAGTGTAATCTCCATGGTGTTCCAGCCGTCCGGCGAGGGCGGGAAGGTTTCGGCGGTGGAGAGGGAATAGAGCGAGCCGGTGCGGTGGAACTTGTCGGACTCGTCCTGGATCTGGACCTCGTAGCCAAAGTGGACCGGAAACCAGGGGTCCTTCGGTTCCTCTGGGATGCGAATAAAGACGCCTGCGTTCGAGTTGGGCCGCTCACCTCGATACACGATGCGGATGGAAGTGTCGCCGAACTTTTCGACCGTGTGCCAGAGCAGGCCCATCCCGCCGACGGTCTTGAGTGCGCCGTCTTCGATGACGAATTCACCCTTTCCGACATGCTCCCAGCCATCAAGGCTTTGCCCGTTGAACAGAGGCGTCGCCGACGGGCCGCCGCAGGCAGTGAGAGCAATGGCCAGGACGGCTGCCGGAATGATTGCGCGGGTTGAGTGGTGGCGCATTGACAGCTACTACACGAGGACTGCCGTCTAGCTTAGCGAAGGTTCGCTAAGCCTGTGCTGTAATGGCTTGTCGCTATGGAAGATTTCAAGACGAAGCCGGCCTATCAGATGGCCGACCTCATTCGGCGGCGGGAGGTGTCGCCGGTCGAAGTGGCGGAGGCCCATCTCAAGCGGATCGAGGAAGTGAATCTAGCCTTGAATGCTTTCGTGGACCTCGACGCGGACCGTGTGCGACGCGACGCGCGGACGGCTGAAGAGGCCCTGTCGCGAGGTGATTCAACTGGGCCGTTGCACGGAGTTCCTCTGTCGATCAAGAGCGCGGTCGATGTGGAGGGGCTGCGCTGCGCGTGCGGCACGCGGCTGCGGGAAGGATACATCGCGGTGTCGGATGCACCGCTCGTGGCGCGGCTACGCGCGGCCGGCGCGCTGATTCTGGGCGTAACGAACGTGCCGGATTTGCTGGTCGCCTACGAGACTGACAACCTGCTCTACGGCCGGACTAACAATCCCTGGAACCCCGAATACACGGCCGGCGGGTCGAGTGGCGGTGAGTCGGCGGCGATCGCGTCGGGCTGCTCGGCGGCAGGTATTGGCTCGGATGGCGGCGGCTCGATTCGCGTGCCGGCTCATTTCTGCGGCCTGTACGGGCTGAAGCCGACGGCGGGTCTGATCCCTCGGACGGGGCACTGGCCGGACTGTATTGGTCCGTCGGCGCTGCTGGCGTCGGTCGGACCGTTGGCGCGTAGCGCCCGCGACCTGGAACTGATTCTCGACGCCACGATGGGCGAGGATTCAGCGGACCCATCGAGCGGACCGTACAGCCTGCCGGCTATTGGTAATCTCTCGCCCGACCACATCAAGATCGGATTCTACGAGGACGATGGGGTGGTTCCCGTTAGCGCCGAGACGAAACAGGCGGTACGCGAGGCCTGCAAGGTGTTCGAGGAGCAAGGGTTCGCGGTTGCGCCGTTTCGGCCCGAAGGGATCGGGTCGGCTCGCGAGCTTTGGTGGATGCTCTTTGGGATCGCCGGCGTGGAACGACTTCAACCGCTGATCGAGGGCAAAGAGGATCAACTGCACAGCCTCGTCCACGATCTGCTTGGGCCGGCGGACGACCCGCTCGAAGCTTCGCTAAGAGAATTTTTACTGGCGTGGGACACGCGAGACATTCTTCGGGCCAAGCTACTTGAGAGCATGCGGGAATACCGGGTACTGATCTGCCCGGTCGCCTCGATCCCGGCTTTCCGGCACGGCGAAAGGTCTTGGGTGATTGATGGCCAGGAGGTGACTTACCCGAAGGCGTTTTCGTATTGCCAGGCGTACAACATTCTGGGAAATCCGTCGGTCGTTGTGCCGGCTGGCTACTCCGATGAGGGCCTGCCGATTGGAGTTCAGATCGTGGGCCGGCCATTCGACGACCGTTTCATCCTGGCTCTCGCCCGGCGGTTCGAGGAAGCCGCTGGTGAATGGACACCGCCACCGGAGCCGACCGGGTCGACAACCGGCTAGGCGGACTTCCGATACGCCAACTGATTCAACGACAGGCCGATGCGGTAGTTTCCGCCGCGCAGCCGTCGAGAGTGCGCGACCTGCGCCATGCCGTCGACACGGAGGTCGAGGTCGTTGCTGGTAAGGTTGCCGTGGACTTCCACCTCGGAGCCCACTTAGAGCGGTACGGCCATCTCCAACCCGACACCGTGTTCGCTGAAATCGACGAGGCGCACGGCTATGCGACGGGCTCCACCGGGAGCAGCAACCGTGAGTTCCAACCCCTGCATCGACGGCCCTTTTGAGCGGGCGGCGCTACGCCGATTGAGTAACTTGGGCATATGGATTCTATCGGCTGCCCAGGGTATTCCTTTACGGGAGAAAGCGCCGAGGGAAGTGCGGGGCCGCCCGGAGGCGGTTTGCTCGGGTTCGGAAGGAGTTGATACAATTTTATTTTTCGCGAGTCGAGCCTGATGTTTCGGTATCGAGGTGTACGAAGCAGGCTTGATCTTCCCTCTGTTTCCCAGACGCGATCGCGGCGAGAGCCACGGGAAGTTGTCTCTGTGTCCGGGAATACAAGGGCCTCCAGACAATACGGGAGCACGTATGAGTTCATTTAACGGTGTAGCAGTACCGTCCGATGGCGATGCCATTCAAGTCGAAGCAGGAAAGTTCGTCATCCCGGACAACCCGGTCATCCCCTTTATCGAAGGTGACGGCACGGGACGAGACATTTGGAAAGCGTCCCGGCGGGTTTTTGACGGTGCGGTCAAGGCCGCCTATGGCGACAGCCGCAAAGTGGCTTGGTATGAGATCTTCGCCGGGCAGAAGGCCTACGACCAGTTCAACTCGTGGTTGCCTGAGGATACGCTCGGCGCCATTCGGGAGTTCCACGTCGCGATCAAAGGACCTCTGACCACGCCGGTCGGCGGTGGGATTCGCAGCTTGAACGTCGCGTTGCGCCAGTTGCTTACCTTGTATGTCTGTATGCGTCCGGTGCGGTATTTCCCGGGTGTGCCTTCGCCGGTGCGATCGCCCGAGAAACTCGACGTCGTGATCTTCCGCGAGAACACCGAGGATGTCTATGCCGGGATTGAGTGGCAGCAGGGCACCGAGGACGTGGCCAAGGTAATCCGCTTTCTCAACGATGAGATGGGCAAGCAGATCCTCGAAGACTCAGGCGTTGGCATCAAACCGATCAGTGTTACCGGCTCGAAACGGCTCGTGCGGCGAGCGATCCAATACGCGATCGACAACAAGCGCCGTAGCGTCACTCTGGTGCACAAGGGGAACATCCAAAAGTTTACCGAGGGTGCTTTCCGAGACTGGGGCTACGAAGTGGCGAAGGAAGAGTTCGCCGATCAATGCGTGATCGAGGGCGAATTTGACGGAGATCCGCCGGCAGGCAAGATCGTCGTCAATGACCGCATCGCGGATTCGATGTTCCAGCAAGTACTGCTGCGGCCCGCGGAATACGATGTGCTCGCGACGACGAACCTGAACGGGGACTATCTGTCGGATGCATGCGCGGCGCAGGTCGGTGGACTCGGCATGGCGCCTGGTGCGAATATCGGCGACGAGTACGGCCTGTTCGAGGCCACTCACGGGACGGCTCCGAAGTACGCGGATAAAGACGTCATCAATCCGTCGAGCTTGATTCTTTCCGGAGCGATGATGTTCCGCTTCATGGGTTGGGCCGAGGCGGCCGAGAAGATCGAGTCGGGCATCACGGAAACGATTCACCAGAAGCGCGTCACCTACGATTTGCACCGCCTGATGGAGGGTGCGACGAAAACCAAGACCAGCGAGTTCGCCTCGGCGATCATCGAGAACATGTCGGCCTAGGTCAGAGACGACAACGAGAAGGAGAGATTTCAGATGAGACCCAAAGTTACGGTAGTAGGCGCCGGTAATGTCGGCGCGAGTTGTGCGTTGCGGCTCGTTGACAAAGAGCTGGCCGACGTAGTGCTGGTGGATATCGTCGACGGCGTGCCGCAAGGCAAGGCGCTCGACATGCTCGAGGCGGCTCCGATCGAAGGTTCCGACGTCAAGGTGATCGGGTCGAACGACTACGAAGCTTCGGCCAACTCCGATGTCGTGATCATTACGGCCGGCTCGCCGCGTAAGCCCGGTATGAGCCGCGACGACCTGTTGCTGGGCAACGCCAAGATCATGAGGGCCTGCGTTGAGCCCGCGGTAAAGTACTCGCCGAACAGCATCCTGATCATCGTTTCGAATCCGCTTGATGCCATGTGCCATGTGGCTTACGACGCGAGCGGTTTCTCGAAGAACCGCGTAATCGGCATGGCGGGTGTTCTCGACACGGCCCGGTTCCGCGCGTTTCTGGCTGAAGCCGCCGACGTCTCGGTCGAGCAGGTGAATGCGTTCGTACTGGGTGGACACGGAGACACGATGGTGCCGCTGGTGCGTTTCACGAACGTCGCGGGAATTCCAATCACTGAACTCATCGACGCCGAGACCCTGGACAAGATCGTTGACCGCACCCGCAAAGGTGGCGCTGAGATCGTCAAGTACCTCAAGACGGGAAGCGCCTACTACGCGCCGTCATCGGCTGTTGTCGAGATGGTTGAGTCGATCTTGAAAGACAAGAAAAAAGTGTTGCCTTGCGCCGCGTATCTGGAAGGCGAATACGGGGCCGACGGATTGTTCGTAGGGGTGCCTGTGAAGCTCGGTTCCAAGGGCATCGAGAAGGTGTATGAGTTGCCCTTGGAAGACGACGAAAAGGCCGCTTTCAAAAACAGTGTCGATGCGGTAGCGGAACTCGTGAAGGTCATTCACGCCGCCTGATTGGATAGATTTCGAACACAAAGCCCCGTTGACACTCTCTCGGGGCTTTCGCTAGCATGTACTACGACTGGGAGGGCCAGGTGGTCCTTCTTTGAACAGCTGACAGGAGGGACAAATCAGATGAAAAGAGTTCTGGCGTTGATCGCCATTATGATGATGACCACCAGCATGGGATTGGCTGGCGAGTATTCCGGCTACCTCAGTGACAAAAAGTGTGCCAAGGCATCGGCCGGTCACGCCAATTGCGCAAAGGGTTGCGTCAAGGGTGGGCAGCCTGTCGTTCTCGTGGAAGAGGGCGAAGGCGGCAAAGTGTACGACATCGCTAATGCGGATGCCGTCGCGGATCACATCGGCCACAAGGTTACGATCACGGGCAAGCTGGACGGGACGAAGCTCGAAGTCGAAAAAGTGAAGATGTAGTCTTATCCGCCGTCTGACGGTGCTGCGGGAGGGCCCGCGATTTGGCGCATCTCTAAATTCTTGACGAGACGCCCGCATGCGGTTTGCGTGTGGGCGTCTCGTCGTTTTGGTGTTTCCCACTCAGAAATTTGGGAAACGAGTTGTGCAATTCGGGCGTCCAATCTGGCAGGCCTTTCATCAGGCGGTAGTGTTCTCGAAGTTAACGCGAAGGAGTCGTACGAATTCCATGAGAAAGATACTAGCTCTCATCTGCTTCAGCTTGCTGTCAACCGCATCTCTCGCGGCGGCCGATATTGACGGCGCCTGGCTTCTTGAGCGGGAAACCCCGCGGGGCGTTCAGAAGTGGACGCTCACTCTAACGTCTGACGGCACGACGCTGACGGGTGACATCCAAGGCGTGGGCCGCGAGCGGAAGATCGCGATCGCCGATGGGCAGGTCGACGGCAATGAGTTTTCCTTCACGTCGGTGCTGAGCCGTCTCGAGCGGGAGATCAAGCTGTTTTGGACCGGTACCGTCGACAGTTCGACGATGAACGGGAAGATTAAGACAGAAGCGTCAGAGCCCCGCGATTTCACGGCAACGAAGCAATAGCCGCTACAGCCCTCTCGACACCGCGCCATTCTCTAGCCGATCGTTTGTGTGCGTCCTGTCTCGGCGGAGCGGTAGCTTGCGAAGACGGTCTTGAGTACGTGTAGGCTCTCATCCGCGGTGAGCGGTGCTGGGTCGAGTCCGGCCGATGCCCGCACGCAGGCCTTCACGAACGGTGTGTAGCCGGATGGGCCGTCAAAGCTTTCCACCTGCTGGATCTTCTGCTGCTCGTCCTGTTGGCTATACCACCGGAGAGGGAGGCCGCCGTGCTTCTCGATTTGCAGCCAACCCTCCGATCCCCAGATCTTGATGTGTGAGTGATAGCCCTTGTCGAGATAGAATCCCGAGGTCATCGTGCCGAAGGTGCCGTTCTCGAAGCGAAGGGCGACGGCGGCGGAATCCTCGACATCAAGCGGTTGCCCCCCGACGTTGCCCGCGAAACCCGCCACGCCGGTGATACGCGAGCCTGTAAGGACCATCGCTAAATCCAACCAGTGAATCCCCAACCAGATGAGATGGCCGCCACCGGCCCGCGCTTTTTGGGCGAACCAGCGGTCGTGGTAGTCGGGGCGCGTTAGGCGGGTTTGGTCCGCGACAAGGTGGAGCTCGGCTCCGTAGATCTCGCCGATCTTGCCCTGTTCGATGATCCGGCGAGCTTCGCGGACTTCCGGGTTCAGTCGATTCGCCAGCGCGAGCATTAGGTGGCGTCCGGTGGCGTTTGCTTTCTCAACCAGCGGCTCAAAGTCCTCGGCGCGGATACAAGACGGCTTCTCGGCCATGACGTGGCAACCGGCGTCGAGTGCGGCCTCGATAGCGGGTGGCGCGAGGAGCGCTTCCATCGAGACAAGCGCCATCGCGGGCTTCTCGCGGGAGAACATCTCGCGCGGCGTGGCGTAGGTTGCCGCGAGCTTCGGCCCCAGGGTTTTGCGGGCAGCGGCGACATTCTCTCCGCCTTCGTCAGCCAGCACGACGCGGCTCACTTCGGTCGTTTCGGCGAGGGCGCTGAAGTAGGCGCCGAGGTGTGCTCCGCCGGCGTGCGTAATGACGCCGACTTCGATTTGTTCAGGCATGGCTTTAGATGGCTGCGCCGAGAGAGCTGCTCCCGCGCCGAGAATCTTCGTGAATGTGCGACGTTGCATTCTTGGATCAGCCGTTGTGTCGGGTTCGCTATCCTTCGCTGATCTCGGCGGTCGCGGGATCGAACCGCATCCGGCGGCCGTTCCAAAGCGAGTCGACCGACATGATGCAGGCAACGGAGTGTCCGTAGCCGGCTTCGGCGGGCGCGTAGAGGTCTTGTGGGGCCCGTCGGCGAACACAGTCCAACCAGTTCGCCATGTGGTGTTTGGTGCCGGGCTTCTCGGGAATCTCGGTTGTCGTCTGCAATGTGTTGGAGTTCTCGCTCCCGTCGCCGGAGATCTGCCACTCGTTCTCAACGAGCATCGTGCCATTCGTTCCCTGCACGCGCGTCAGGTGCCCGGAGGCGTTGATGAGGGTCGTCGCATAGGTTGCGAGAAATTCCTTTCCAGGCTTTCCGTACTTGAGAACGACCTGGATCGTGTCGGGGTTCTCGCGGTAGTCATCCCACTTGAGAATCGCGCCCTCGGCGACGGCCGTGACGGGATACTGCTCGCCTGTCAACATGTGAACGACGTCGATGCCATGCGTCATCCATTGATCGATGATGGCGCTTGAAAACTCACGGAACAGCCGGAATGAGCGATAGATCCTCGGGTCGAAGGGTCGGTACGGCTTACCCATCAGGAAGGCCTTCCAATCGATGTCACTCTCTTTGAGCGAAGACAGATCATCGGGCCTCTTGGCCCACCGGTAGGGGCTGTAGGCATTCCAGATTACGTCCACCTTGACGACATCGCCGATGCGGCCTTCGCGGACCCAGTCCATCGCGGCGCGGTACCGAGGAAAGCTGCGGCGCTGCGTGCCGATCTGGACGACACGGCCGGTCTTCTTGACGGCCTCATTGGCCGCGTTCAGCTCCGCGAGTACGTTGCCCATCGGCTTTTCGCAGTAGACATCCTTGCCTGCTTCGACAGCGGCCTTGAGCATCTTCGAGTGCTGGTGATCCGGCGTCGCGATGATGACCGCGTCGATGTCTTTGTCGGCGAGCAAGTCCTCGTGCCGCGGAAAGGTATTCGCCTGCGTCCCATAGGACTCGCCCACGAGCTTCGCCGCGGCATCGAGGCGCTGCTTCCAGATGTCACAAACGGAAGTGACGCGCGCGTTGTATTGACTGCCATACTCGATGCACTCCTTCATCACAGCGGTGCCGCGGCCACCGGGGCCGATGACGCCGACGCGGATCGTTTCATTCGCGCCCCGCGCGCTCGTCGTGGATGAAGCAGCGGCGAGGGCGGCGGCGGAAGCACCAAGGAAGCGGCGGCGGTCGAGCGTGTTGGACATTCGTGGATCTCCTAGGTAGGTCTCGCTGTATGGTGCGCTAAACGTGCCCGGACATGCAAGTTCTCGACAGTAGACGGGCTCCACACCGTCGCGCCGCATGGAACAATACGAGGGATGATTCCTTGCGTGGTTCTGCTTGCTTTGCTCGTGACGCCCCTCGCCGCGCGGAAGCCGACCCCCGGTTTGATCGGCACGTACAGCGACGCCGCGCGGTCGGTCGAGCTTGTTGTCGCTTCGCCGAACTTCTATTTGGATGCCGGTCAGTCGCTTCACCCAGCGCTAGGCTCGGAGTTCGAAGCGCGGTGGAATGGTCGGCTCTTGGTTCTGCGCGGCGGGACGTATTCGTTTCGCGGCGCGGAGGTTGTGGTCAACGGCCACGCGGTTGGCGAGAGTGGGGTTTCGCTCGACCCGGGGCGGCATTCTATTCGCATTGCGTTCCAGCGGAGGGGCGGCCCGGCCGCTCTGCAACTGAGATGGAAGGCCGAGCACTTTGACTGGGAGCCGGTACCGACCGATCGCTTCTTCCACGATCCCGCGAAAGTCGATGCGCGAGCCCACTTGGTCGAGCAAGGTCGCCGGCTGGCGGAAAACCTGGGCTGCGCGAACTGCCACGACGCGCAGTCCGCTTCACTGCGTGCGCGCCCGGGGCCGAGTTTGTTGGGAATTGGGTCACGCAGGAAACGGGCGTGGCTGTATCACTGGCTGCGCGACCCGGCCGGTTTCCGGGCGGATGCTCTGATGCCCGATCGCCTTGAGAGCGAGCAGGAGCGCCGCGATCTGGCCGCGTATCTAGCCGCTCAGGTTTCGCAATTGCCGGTCGAGGACATCGGCAAGGTCAGTCGGCGCGATCGCGAGACGGGGCGATCGTTGATGGGTTCGCTCGGTTGCGGCGCGTGTCACCGGAGTGACTCGTTTTCGCTGCAAGGCCTGGGGTCGAAGATGGATGTCTCGACGCTTGCCGCGTATCTCCAGGACCCGACTCAGCATGACGAGAGTGGCGAGATGCCGTCCTTTAACTTGACCCGCCAAGAAGCCAAAGAACTGACGGGCGGCTTAACCGAGTCAACGAACGAGGCGTTCGATGCTGATTTCACCGGCGGCGATGCGGCTCGCGGCGCGGTGTTGGTGCAGGCGGCGCGCTGTGCCGCATGCCATGAGATGGCCAATGATCCACAGGCCTCGACTCCCAATCCGCCCGGCATGCGGCGTCTGCGGCCGGGCCGGGGCTGCTTGGCCGAGAAGCCGGCGAAGGGTGTTCCGCGGTTTCGGTTGTCAGCCAAAGAGCAGCAGGCTCTAACGGCCTTCGTGGAATCCTATGCCGCCGCGCCGGATATCAGTCCGGCGCCGGTGTACGAATTCTATCGACGGCTTACCAAGCTGCGTTGCACGACCTGTCATGCGCTCGACTCCGCCAAGCCTTCACCCGCCATTCCCGAATACGGACCGCCACTGACCGGGCTGGGCTATCGAATGACGAGCGAGTGGTTGCGGGGCGTCCTGCTGGGAACGACTCGTACGCACGGAGGCGTCGAGCTTCGGATGCCGCACTATGCGAAGTCTGAAGTCGAGCCGTTGGTGGCCGGCTTCGCTCGCGCAGCGGGTGTGTCACCGACCGCGGCTTCACCGGTCTCGGAAACGAACCCATCGATGAGTCAAATCGGTGTGAATATGCTCGGGACGAATGCGGCCGAGGGCGGCCTGGGGTGTATCGGCTGCCACGGTTTCGGCGACCACGACGCGCTTGGCGAAGAGGGTCCACTGCTGACGCATGTTGCCGAGAAAGTGCGGCATGACTGGTTCCAGCGCTGGATGCGCGATCCGGCACGCGAGCTCTCCGGTACGTCGATGCCCAATTACTTTGGGTCGCTGCCGGCCGACGACGCGCGAGCCAAGATCGATGTGTTGTGGGCCGCGCTGTCGCTCGGCGGTGAGATGCCCCTTCCTGAGGGGTTCGAGCGGGTGGAAAGCAAGCCGGGCAGCGAAGAGTTGCCCGTGCCCGTCGACAAGCCCATCGTGATTCGCTGGGACATGCCCGAAGCAACGCCGGCGGCGATCGCGGTTGGGCTGCCGGGGGGGCTATCGTACTGTTTTGATGCGGGCGAATCGCGGCTGCGTTATGTCTGGCGCGGCGGGTTCCTCGACATGACCGGAACCCTGTTCGAGAAGCGCGACCGCGAAACAAAGCTCACACGTACCGCTGATATCCTGGGTGACGTTTTCTACCGCGTGGAGGACTTCCCGTTCCGGGTGGGCGATCTGCGGCATATCCCTCAGCGGCGTTTTCGCGGATACCGGCTGATCGATGGCTTCCCGGAGTTTCACTACGAACTTGACGGTGTTGATGTCTACGAACGAATAGCGCCAACGGAAACGAGGTCCGGGATTGTTCGGACGTTTCGCATCGCGGATGTTAATCAGTCGATGTGGCTGCTGAATAGACCCGGCCCCGGCTATTCCGTTCAGTCCTCTTTGCCTGGCGCGGCTGACGGCGAGCTCCGCATCCCCTTGGGCCGGGACGTTACCTTCACCTTCACGATTACAGCGCGGACGAATTGATAAACAAAGCGGAGACCAAAATCCGAGTTCGAGGTTTGAGACTTCTACTCACAGGATTCTTGGCGTTAGCGACATGGCCGGGGCTTGTTGCGATGCTCATTGCTCAAGTTCCGTCGGATGCCTATCGCGTCGAAACGGTCGCGACGCCGAAGGAAATCGCTCCCGAAGTGAGCGCGGTCTGCTTCGGCGCCGATGGACGGCTCTATGCGACGTTCCGGCGCGGCTACATCTATTCGCTCGACACCAAGACCGGCCGCTGGCGGCGCTTCGCCGATGGGCTCCACACGCCTCTCGGCATCATGGCGGGCGAGCCGGGCGAGTTCTTCGTCGCCCAGGTTCCGGAGCTGACCCGTGTCGCCGATACGGATGGCGATGGTGAGGCAGATGTGTTCGAAACGATCTCGGACGGTTGGGGGCTCTCGGGCAATTACCACGAGTTCATCACCGGGCCGGTTCGTGACGGGGAAGGGAACTTCTACATCACTCTCGGCCTCGCATCTGGAGGGGCAGAACCGCGACTGCCGGTACGTGGCGAAATGACGGTACGCGGGCGGCAGGCTGGCAAACCGGAGGAGGGCAAGGTCAATCGAGTTGGCCACTACTCGCCGGTTCCGTATCGCGGCTGTGCGGTGAGGATTACTCCCGAGGGAAAGCTGTCCCTGTTCGCTTGTGGCTTCCGGCAACCGAACGGCTTGGCCATCAGTCCCGAGGACGCGTTGTTTGTCGCTGACAACCAAGGCGACTGGGTCGGGACCTCGCCGCTGCATCACGTCACCGAAGGTGCGTTTCACGGCCACCCTGCATCGCTGAATTGGCATCCGGACTTCGCCGGTAGAGACCCCGTCGAGATCCCTATCGAGGAACTGGACCGGAAGCGAAAACTCCCAGCGATTCTGTTTCCTCAAAACGACATGGGCGGTTCGGTCGCCGAGCCGCTATTCGACTTGAGTGAAGGCAAGTTCGGACCCTACGCTGGTCAAATGTTTGTCGCCGAGTGGACGTACCCGAGAATCCACCGTGTCGATCTCGAACTGGTTGACGGCGAGCACCAAGGAGCCACGTTCCCGTTTGTGTATGAGAACGGGTTGCGGATGGCGAACAACCGTATGGCGATCTCGACCGACGGCAAGAGTATGTACATCGCGCAGACGTCACGCATCTGGGGCTCGATCGAAGGTCTGCAAAAGATTACCTGGACCGGCCGCGTGCCGATGGACATCCTTTCGATGAAGCTAACCAGCCAGGGTTTCGAACTCACGTTCACCAAGCCTGTCGACCCCACAACCGCCGCCGAGCCGTCAGCCTATTCGATGACGCACTACTATTACCTCTATCACTCGACCTACGGCTCGCCCAAAACAGACGTCACCCCCGTTAAGGTGGAAAACGTAGATCTTTCTGACGACGGCCGCCGCGCGACATTGACCCTGGACCGATTAATCCCAGGGCGAGCTTACGACCTGCGGCCATCGGGCATTCAGGCCGCCGACGGTGAGCGGCTGGCGACAACGATCGCCGTCTACACACTGAACCGGCTCAAGAAGTAGCGGCACCCTCGGTCGTGATTGTCGTGGGACGGCAGGTGCCCTAGAATAAAGCCTGCCCCTACGGGGGTGGCTTTACCCTTCCCACCAGATCGGGGCGTAGCGCAGCCTGGTAGCGCGCCTGCTTCGGGAGCAGGAGGTCCGGAGTTCAAATCTCCGCGCCCCGACCAATGTTTTCAACGAGTTAGGTGTTGTCGGCAACAGCCGGGTTGCCGGATGTCCACACAGATGTCCACATAGACCCGCGTTCACTGCCTCTAAGCGCTCCAGAGGCCCTCCGCAAGGCGTGGGGGAGTTTCCCCTCATAAACGTCGCCGTAGCCGCTCCAGACCCACCGTAGGCCGCGAGATTACCTCGATTGCCGATTGTCTCTGTTGATCGTCCGTACTCCCCTGGTGCCAGCCGTGCAGCTCGAAAGCCTGGCTGAGAATCGGGTGCTTCCGTCATCTAGTGTTGCCGAGAAGAGCTTAACTGCCCATCATGCAAGTACTTACAGCGGATTTTCGGGTTGACAGCTTCCGCCATTGCTAAAATTGGGCGTAAGTGCTGTTGTCAGAAGGAGATACGGGCGAGATAGCAACAGTGAATGACGGAAGCACC